>Ga0302267_10001062_pt1 | contig 35635 bp, 37 predicted proteins | sample III_Bog_E1_3_FD_194555 | JGI IMG/M metagenome (GOLD analysis project Ga0302267, IMG submission 194555) | Peat permafrost microbial communities from Stordalen Mire near Abisko, Sweden - III_Bog_E1_3 | ecosystem: Environmental > Terrestrial > Soil > Wetlands > Peat | place: Sweden: Abisko...
TTCACCGTCACAATCGCCATGGTTGAAGCGCCCCATGGCGAACAACGCTAGATGAGTTACCCGTATTCACAGCGGATACTAGACGGAAAATTTAACTTTCGAGAACGACGTTCCTGCACTTTTTGCATCCTTTGGCGCAGGTCGCGCGAAGCGTCGTCCCTGATGAATTAGGTGCGAAGGCCTTCGTGGTGGGCGAGGCGCGCAATGAGTTGGACCTCCACCTGCGGCCAGTCATCATCCGTCACGGAGAAGATCGCACTGTCGCGCAGACGACCTTCTTCGCCCACCGCCAACGACGGCTGCCAGTGCCGAAGAACCCCCTCAAAGGTGGCTCCGAGCCGCTCGATTGCCTCACGGGTGCGCTCGTTGCGAGCGTCGGTTTTGATATCGACACGGCCGACCGACCAGGCCGAGAACGCGTAGTCCAAGAGCAGCAGCTTCGCCTCGACGTTGATGCCGCTGCGCTGGGCCGAGGCCGCGAGCCAGGTACCGCCGATCTCGACGGCGAAGGGCAACTGTTCTGGCAGGGAGCGTCGTATCGTCAGGAACCGGGTCGCGCCCACAACCCGTCCGGTCTTCGCCTCTACCTGCACGAAGGGCACGCACTCGCCACTCGCCCAGAACTCGAGCATCTCCTCGACGTGCGCCGACATCGCCGATTTCGTTGCGGGGACTCTCGTATAGCCGTAGGTCGAACGATCCTCTGAGGCGGCACTGACGAGGTCGTCGACGGCATCGAGCGTCATCGGATCCAGCCGTACCAGGTGACCCGTCAGCGTAGGGATGTGCAGTGCCGCGTTCACCGCTTGGTCCTCGGGTCCGTGTTCAATCGAACGACGCCGTCCACCCGGGCGGCCGCCCGACCGGGCAGCGACGAGAGCGGCCCGCGTCGATGTTGGTGCACTGTCGCGGCCTTTCTTTCGTCACTCCGCTGCCCATCTTCTCATGACTACGTAGGTCGTTGAAACGTCGCGGCGGGCGATCCGCGGGCACCGTGGTCGGAAGTGCATTCGGGAGTACGGTGAGCCAGTGAACACGAAACACCAGCTGGGGCGGGCGTGCCTCGTTTTTGGGTACTCGCTCGTCGCGCTTGGCACCGTCATTAACGTCGTGTACAACCTCTCCCAGGGCTACATCGGGGCCAACAACGTCCGATCGATCCTGAGCGACATCGCCGAACCCGCCGGCGTCATCGCGGGGCTCTGCGCGTGGTGGTTCCTCAGTGCACTCGTGGTAAGCGAAGGGCCCCAGATCGCCCTCGTGCGAAAAGCGTTCGCCGGTCTTTTCGTCCAAGCGATCTCGCTGTCCGCTATCTACTTCATCATCGTCACCTCGGGAATCCAGCTCTCCTGGCCGGGAACGGGCTGGTGGCTCACCGCCATTGGTCAACTCGGCGCGGGCGTCGGGTTCCTCGTTATCTACTTCAGCTACCGCTCCAGTGCTCCCCGCTTGGACGGTCGTCACCCCCTCGAGAGTGTCCCCGAAAACGAGTTGACGTAACGCATCTAGAAGCGAACGACCCCGCGAACGTTCTTGCCCGACTCGAGGTCGTCGTAGCCCTGTTGGACGTCATCGAGCGCGTACTCCTGGGTGATGAGCTCGTCGATGTGAAGCTTTCCCTCGTGGTGCAGACGAAGCAGTCTCGGCACCTGCACCCGCGGGTTCTCCGAGCCAAAGACCGTCCCGCGCAGCTCTTGGTTCAGCATTGAGAGCATGAACAGACTCAGTTCGACCTTCGTGTCGGTGAAGGGCGCGAGCGCCGTCACGACGATGACCCCACCCTTGGCGGTGATCGAGCGGGCCTGCTCGACGAGTTCGCCCGTCATGGATCCAACGGTGATGATCACCACGTCGCAGTTGCGGCCCATGGTGAGCTCGGGAAGGATGGTAAAGGCCGCGTCCAGGGTCGTCGCGCAACCGTGCGTCGCACCGATCTTGAGCGCTCGGTCCACTTTGGACTCATTGGTGTCAATCGCGATGACCGCACGCGCTCCCGCGTGCACCGCACCTTGGATGGCCCCCGAGCCCACGCCGCCACAGCCGATGACGGCGACCGTGTCCCCGGGCTTGACGCCGCCGCGGTTGACGGCCGATCCGAATCCCGTCGAGACGCCACAAGAGATCAATGCGGCCGCCCGGAGGTCGAGCCACGGTTCGATCCGGATCAACGACGCCTCGTGGACGACGATGCGCTCGGAGAACGTGCCGAGCTGACACATGCGATTGAGCGCCACGTCGCCCAGGTGGTGTCGCCAGGTGCCGTCGGAGATCATCGGGCCCATCAGCGTCGTGGCGCCCATGTTGCAGATGTAGCTCTGGCCCGCCACGCAGTACTCACAGCGCCCGCAGGAAGGAATGAACGAGACCGCGACGTGGTCGCCGGGCACCAGCGAGGTCACGCCCTCACCGACCGATTCGACGACACCCGAACCCTCGTGGCCACCAATGATCGGGTACGGCGAAGGGCGGCCGATCAGCATCTCGGTGGTTGCGGCGTCGGGGAACATCTCACCCGAGCGCAAATGCTCGTCGGAGTGGCACATTCCCGCGAAGGCCATCTTCACCTTCACTTCGTATGCGTGCGGCTCGTCGATCTCGATGACTTCACTGTGCCAGGGACCCTTCGGTTCACTGACGATTGACGCCTTGACTTCCATGCGATCCCCCTACGACTCTCGGCGCGACGCCGTCGTTCGTACTCTACCGAGGCGCGAGCACCCCGTTCCCTACATCTGGGGTGGGGCGTCGATACCGAGGACCGAAAGTCCGAGTTCCAAGGCACGTGCCGTGAGGTCACAGAGCGCCAGGCGCTCCTCGCGCAGAGCGCCCTCGCTGGCCAGCACCGGGCAGGTGTCGTAGAAGGAGGTGAATCGCTGTGCGAGGTCGAAGAGGTACGTGCACAGGCGGTGCGGCTGAAGACTCGCGAGCGCCGAGGTGAACGCCTCGGGCATCGCCAAGAGGCCGAGCGCCAGTGATCGCTCGGCCGGTGCCGCGAGGGCGAAGTGCGCGTCGCCGGGCACGAATGGCGTTGCGGCCCGTCGAAAGATCGAGCGGACGCGCGCGTGCGCGTACTGCAGATATGGTCCGGTGTCGCCCTCGAAGGCGATCATGCGCTCTAAGTCAAAGACGTAGTCGTGCTGGCGTTCCGTGGAGAGGTCGGCGTACTTGATGGCCGCGCGCGCGATCTGCTCGGCGAGGAGGTACTTCGCGTCGCCGTCGAGGTCCGTCCCGCGATCGTCGAGGATCACGAAGGCTCGCTCGATCGCCTCGTCGATCAGCGCGACGAGCTTCACGGTCTCACCACTGCGGGTCTTGAACATCTTGTGATCGGGCCCCAGCACGTTGCCGAAGGTCACGTGCTCACAGCGCACGGTTGCCGGTAGCCAGTCGGCCTGGCGGGCGACCGCGAAGACCATCTCGAGGTGCTGGGCCTGGGGCACCCCGACGACGTAGAGCATCTCGTCGGCGTGGAGCGTGCCCACTCGGTCACGTACCGCCGCCAAGTCACTCGCGGCGTAGCCGTATCCCCCGTCGCTCTTTCGCACGATCAAGGGCAGCGGCTCGCCGTCACGGTTCTGGAACCCCTCGGGGAACACGCACAGCGCGCCCTCGCTCTCGACGAGTAAGCCCGCTGCCCGCAAGTCCTCGACGACACTTTCGAGCAGGTGGTTGTAGTACGACTCGCCCACGATGTCGTCGGCGCCTAAGGTGACGTCCAGCTTGTCGTAGACCGCGCTGAAGTAGGCAATCGACTGATTCACCAACACGTGCCAGAGCCGCAGCGTTTCGGGGTCACCACCTTGCAGGGCCACGACGCGCGAGCGACTTCGCCCCTTAAAGGCGTCACTGGCGTCGAACTTCGCTCGGGCTTCGCGGTAGAAGACATCGAGGTCGCCCATGGACAACGACGAGGCCGCGGCCTGTTCGCCGAGGTCCAACAGGTGCTCGATCAACATCCCAAAGGGCGTGCCCCAGTCGCCCACGTGGTTGCGCGCGATGACGTGATGGCCCGCGAAGCGGTACATGCGCGCTAGCGCGTCACCAATCACCGTCGAGCGCAGGTGACCAACGTGGACCTCCTTGGCCACGTTGGGCGACGAGTAATCGATCACCACCCGCTTGGGCGTCGGCGTCGCCGCGACGCCCAGTCGCGCGTCGGTGGTCAACTCTGCGAGTTGGCGATCAAGGAACGCTGTGGTCACCGTGAGGTTGAGAAAGCCGCGTCCCGCGACCTCGACGGTCGCCACGTCGGCGAGATCTAGTGACTCGACGATTTCCGCGGCGACCTCGCGCGGTGGGCGCGACAGACGCTTCGCGAGCGCCATCACGCCGTTCGCCTGGTAGTCACCGTGCTCCGAGGTCCGCAACACGGAATCGGCCCCGATCTCGAGTGCGTCGAAGGCGACCTGGAGTCGTTCGCGCAACGTTTCGTAGGTCGACGTCATGGAACTCAGTCTCGCACCTGGCCCGATCTCACTGGCGACGAGGAGGAAACGTCGCGAGCAAAACACGGCAGAATGGAGCTATGACCTCTTCACTCGATTCCTTCAAGACCAAGCGGATCCTCGACCTCGGGGACCGCTCGCTCTCGTACTTCTCGCTCGATAACGAGACGCTCGCCGCCTTCGGCGTCGAGCGCCTCCCCTATTCCATCAAGGTGCTCTTAGAGAACCTGCTCCGCCACGAAGACGGCGTCAAGGTCACGAGCGACGACATCGAGGCGCTCGCTCGTTGGGCGGAGCGACCCTCCGAACACGGCGAAGCGGCGGGCGATGAGGCCCGCGAGATTGCCTTTACTCCCGCGCGCGTACTCATGCAGGACTTGACGGGCGTCCCGGCGGTCGTGGACCTAGCGGCGATGCGCGACGCCATCGTGGCGCTCGGTGGCGAGGCGAAGCGGATCAACCCGCTCGTCCCGGTCGAACTGGTCATCGACCACTCGGTGATCTTGGAGCGAACGGGAACCGCGACGAGTTTCGACGAGAACGTCGTGATCGAATACGAACGCAACATCGAGCGATACACCTTTTTGAAGTGGGCCCAGAGCTCCTTCGAGCAGTTCCGCGTCGTGCCCCCGGGGATGGGCATCTGCCACCAGGTCAATCTGGAACACCTGGGCAAAGTGGTCTTCGAACTCGAGGGCGTCGCCTACTTCGACACGTTGGTCGGCACCGACTCGCACACCACCATGATCAACGGACTCGGCGTGCTCGGGTGGGGTGTGGGCGGCATCGAGGCCGAGGCCGGCATGCTCGGCCAACCGGCGTCGATGTTGATCCCGCCCGTGGTGGGACTTCGCATCGTGGGAGCGACCCGCGAAGGCGTCACCGCCACCGACGTCGTGCTCACCATCTCACAGTTGCTGCGTCAACACGGCGTCGTCGGCAAGTTCGTCGAGGCCTACGGCCCCGGGGTCAAGGCCCTCTCCTTGGAGACCCGCGCCACGATCGGCAACATGTCGCCCGAGTACGGCGCGACCTGCACGATTTTCCCCATCGATCAGGTCACGCTCGACTACCTGTCCTTCACCGGACGAAGCGACACCCTCCTCGCCCTCGTCGAGGCCTACGCCAAGGCCCAGGGGGTCTGGCACCACGAGCACGCGCCCGAAGCGGTCTACTCGGAGTACGTCGAGCTCGACTTGGCCACCGTCGAGCCGAGCCTGGCCGGACCACGTCGCCCCCAGGACCGCGTCTCGCTCTCGGGGGCGCGCGGCGCGTTCCGCGAGGCGCTCGGGCGTGAGCCCATTGAGGTCCACGGCGTCGACGCGGCCGAGCACCTGCGCGACGGCGCGGTCGTCGTGGCGGCGATCACGTCCTGCACCAACACCTCGAACCCGGCGGTCATGGTCGCCGCGGGACTCGTCGCGAAGAAGGCCGTCGCGCGCGGACTCAGCGTCAAGCCCTGGGTCAAGACCTCCCTCGCGCCGGGCAGCCGTGTGGTGACCGACTACTTAGAGCGTGCCGCGCTCATCGAGCCGCTGGACGATCTGGGCTTCTACCTCGCGGGCTACGGCTGCACGACGTGCATCGGTAACACCGGACCGTTGCTCGAGGGCGTGTCCGAGGCGATCAACGAACACGACCTTTCGGGCGTGTCGGTGCTGTCGGGAAACCGCAACTTCGAAGGTCGCATCCACCCCGACGTGAAGCAGAACTTCCTCGCTAGTCCACCGCTGGTGGTCGCCTACGCCCTGGCGGGCACCATCGACATCGACCTCTCGGCCGAGCCGCTCGGAACCGACACCGACGGAGCACCGGTGATGTTGGCCGACCTCTGGCCGAGTGACGCCGAGGTCGCCGAGGCGGTGCGCGCATCGATCACCCCCGAGATGTTCAAGAACCGCTACTCGAGCGCCTTCGGCGGCGACGAGCGTTGGCAGGCGGTGCCGACGACGAACGAGCTCACCTACAACTGGCAAGCGGCCTCCACCTACGTGAAGCTCCCGCCCTACTTCGACGGACTCACCATGGAGCCGGGCGAGGTCAAGGACGTGTTGCACGCACGAGTGTTGGCGCGACTCGGTGACTCCGTGACGACCGACCACATCTCGCCCGCGGGCAACATTCGCGCGTCCAGTCCGGCCGGACGCTACCTCGTCGACGGTGGCGTCGCCGCCAAGGACTTCAACAGTTACGGCACCCGACGCGGCAACCATGAGGTCATGATGCGCGGCACCTTCGCCAACGTCCGCCTGCGCAACTTGATGGCCCCGGGCACCGAAGGCGGCGAGACCATCAAGTTGCCCGAGGGTACCCCGATGTCGATCTTCGACGCGGCGATGGCCTACGCCAAAGAGGGCACGCCACTCGTGATCATCGGCGGCAAGGAGTACGGCACCGGCTCGAGCCGCGACTGGGCCGCCAAGGGCACCAAACTGCTCGGGGTGCGCGCCGTGTTAGTCGAGAGCTTCGAGCGAATCCATCGCTCGAACCTGGTCGGGATGGGCGTCTTGCCCCTCCAGTTCCTACCCGGTGAAAGCGCCGCGACCCACGAACTCAACGGGACCGAGACCTTCTCCATCACCGGACTCGCGCCGCTCAATAGCGGCGAGACGGTGCCCCAGGTCGACGTCGAGGTGACGAGGGAGAACGGGCAGAGCGAGCACTTTGCGGTGCGCCTGCGCATCGACACACCCACCGAGGCCGAGTACTACCGCCACGGCGGCGTCCTCAACTTCGTGCTGCGCCAACTCGCACTGCGTTGATTATGCCGTGGTGACGGCGTTCACCGCATCGTCGACGCTCTCATAGATTGCGAGACCCCGGACCGCCGCGTCCGAGGACTTCTGCAAACTTGCTCGAACCGTGTCATTGACGCGAGCGAGCGTGAAGCTGACGCCGTCTTTGGCGATGTCGTCGACGACCTGGGCCAGGATGGTCATGCCGGTGAAGTCGATGTCACTGATCGCGACGGCGTCCATGACGAAGTGCTTGGTCGCCGGCTGGGTCGCGATGAGCTGGTGGACCTCGCGGCGAAAGACGCCGGCGTTCGCGAAGAAGATGTCATTGTCAAAGAGCACCACCAGTGCGTGGTCCACTAGCTCGACGTTCGGTGGGCCCATGGGCTCCCAACTGGTGGTGCCGACGTGACGTCCCAATTCGAACATCTTCGGTCGCGCCGAGCGCCAGGTCTGATCCAAGATCGCGAGTGCGACCGCAATCGCGAGTCCCTGCTCGACACCGATCAAGACGACCCCCAAGAGGGAGATGAGTGCGAAGAGAAACTCCACGCGACTGGTGTGCCAGATCCGTCGTAACTGGTCCACGTTGATCAGTCGCAGCGCGATGAAGAACAACACCCCCGCGAGCGCCGCCAGGGGTATCGAGTGCGCGTAGTGACTGAGGGGTGAGAGCAGGATCGCCAGGATGGCTGCCGTAACGCCCACCAACTTGGTGCGACCTCCGGCCAGTCGAGCGACCGTCGTTCGCGCGGGCGACGCATCGACCGGGAACGCTCCGACGAGACCGGCCGCCACGTTCGCCAAACCCACCCCGACGAAGTCGCGACTGATGTCCGAACTCACGCCAAGATCGTCGGAGGACGTACGCGTCGTCGCCGCGGTCTGGGAAAGGATGACGATCACCAACGTCACGGCCGTCGTCGCCACAATGGACCACTGCGAACCCGAGAGCCAGTGCAGTCGCCAGGTCGGTAGCTGGGCGTTGACGGCGCCGAGCTCGACGACCCCGTGGGTCGCGAGGGAGAAGGCGACCGCGAGGATCGTCGCCACGACGATTGCCCCGAGGGCCCAGGGGATGCGACCATTTATCTTCTCGCCCACCATCAACACCGCCAGGGTGCCCAGCGCCAGCGCGATCGACCACCCACTGACGTGCGCGAGGACGTGACTGAGCGAACTGAGACGTTGGATCACCGAGGTCCCACCGGCGCTGACGCCCAAGGCGCTCGGCAGCTGGTGCACAATGATGATCACGCCGATCCCCGCGAGAAAACCCGTCACGATGGGCAAGGACAGAAAGTCGGCGATCCACCCGAGACGAAGAAGTCCGATGGCCATCACCACGAGACCGGTCACCACCGCGGTCGCGGCGATGAGTTCGAAGTACAGCGTCGTCGACACCGGGGCGAGGCGAATCAACACCGCCGCGAAGAGTGGCGCAATCGTCGAGTCCGCACCGATCGACATGATCGGGTTCGAACCAACGACCACGAAGACGAGCGTCGCGGTGATGAAGGCGATGAGCGCGATGTAGGCGGGAACGCCCGCCAAGCGCGAGGTGGCGAGTTGCTCGGGGATCGCGATGGCGAGCAGCGTGACGCCGGCGAGGAGCTGACCCGCAAAGTTCGCGCGCGTGACGCCGAGGAAGATCTGCTTGATCCCCCGAGCCGGTCGACGCAACGCGATTGGCGTTCGGGACGTCTGCTCATTTGAACTCGCCACGCCCTTACCCTACGGCGCGCGAATTAAGGCGTTAGCTGGTGGCGATGACCCGGAAGCCCTCGGCGAGCTTGCCCTTTTTCATGCCCGCACGCTTGGCGGTGTCGCCCGCCCACGTGCGCATCATCTTCTTCAATCCTTTGCGGTTGCCAACTTGACTCGCGTGACGGCGCAGCGCCGCGTACTTGCGATCGAAGGTCTTGGTGATGTCAACGACCATGGTGGGGCTCACGCCGCTCAACCAGACCTCGTCCACGGTGTGGGGCTTGAAGCCCTCGCGGACGAGTTCGGGGAACGCGTGGGGGTTACGCGCGTCCGGATAGACCGCGCGCAGCGTCGCTTCGCCGGTCGCCATGTGGTCGGGGTGGGAGGAGAAGATTCGGTCGTAGTTGCGCTCGGGGCTTTGGGTGATCACCAGGTGCGGACGGTGCGAACGAATGACGCGGGCGATCTCGCGGCGCAGGGCCATCGTGGTCTCCACACGTCCGTCGGGCCAGTGCAAGAACGTGAGATCGGTGACGCCCACTTCTTTGGCCGCGGCAGTCTGTTCGTCCTCGCGGATCGCGATGCGCTCTTCACGACTTTCTGTCGAATCGTCGCCGCCGGCGTCCCCGGAGGTGACGAGGCAGTACGCCACGTCGACGCCCCGATTGGTCAAAAAGGCGACGGTTCCGGCCGAACCAAAGTCCACGTCATCGGGATGAGCCACTACCACAAGGGCGCGTTTGATGGACTTATCCCATTTGTACACGGGCAATCCCTTTTTGCTCACAACACAGAGTCTTGCACCGTTGGGTCCCGTGACGCCAAAATTTATAAATACGGGTGATTTCAGTGTGTTTCGAAGACCGGTGACACGGGATGAGCGGGTGTCGGGCGCTCTAGGCGGTCGGATCCCAATTCGCGAGGTCCTGTAAATGCGGGTCATTTGAGAAGACCTCGATGATGGGCCGCTTCAAATTCAGCCGGCGCATGATGACTTCGGCGTCAATGGCCTGATTCCAGAGCAGCAATGACACCACGACCCCGGTCGAGCCCGCACGCGCGGTGCGCCCGGAACGGTGCAGATAGGCCTTTTGGTCCTCCGGCGGGTCGAAGTGCATGACGCAGTCCACCCCGTCGATGTGGAGTCCGCGCGCGGCGACGTCGGTCGCGACCAACACCGGCAACTTCTCCGCCTGGAAGTCGGCCAAGGCCTTTTCGCGTTGGCTCTGTCGCAGGTCGCCGTGAATGGCGGCGGCGTGGACGCCCTCTTTCTCGAGTTGTTCCACCAGACGGTCAGCCCCGCGCTTGGTGCGACAGAAGATGATCGTCTTATCGAAGGACTTGCAGATCGTCGCGGCGACCTTCACGCGGTCCATCTGGTGGACCTGGAGGAAGTGGTGCACCATGCGAGAGACGGTCTGGGTGTCGCTGGCCACTTCGTGGAAGACCGGGTCGGTGAGGTAGCGCTTGACCAGACGGTCGATCGCGCCATCCAGCGTCGCGGAGAACAACAGCGTCTGGTGGGGGCGCTCGGCGATGCGGCGCAGCACCCACTCGACCTGGGGCATGAAGCCCATGTCGGCCATGCGGTCGGCCTCGTCGAGGACCAACACATCAAGACTCTCGACGTTGACCTCGCCTCGATCTCCCAGGTCGATGAGTCGCCCGGGTGTGGCGATGATGACGTCACAGCCCTTGCGCAGCGCCTTGATCTGACGTTCGATGTCGGCGCCACCGTAGACGGCGGCGACGTGGAGGCCGAGTGCGGCCCCGAGGGGCTTTAAGACCTCGTAGACCTGGACGGCGAGTTCGCGCGTCGGCAGTAACACCAGCCCGCGCGGACGAGCCGCTTGGCCGTCTTTGACGCTGTGGGTCTCTTCGGCGGCGATGCGCTGGAGCATGGGCAGACCAAAGCCGAGCGTCTTGCCCGATCCGGTCTTCGCCTTGCCGCAGACGTCGCGCCCGGCGAGCGCGTCACTGATGGTCATGGCCTGGATGGGGAAGGCCGTGGTGATCCCTTGGGCCGTTAAGACGGCGACGAGTTCACTGGACACACCAAGGTCCGCGAAGGATTTGTTGGTGGCGTAGGAGTCCTCACCGCTGGCGAGGGTCTCGATAGTTTCACTACTCACGAATACAGGGTCATTTCTCGGTTGGACCCGTAACCGGCGTGCGAAGAAAGTGGGCCCGAGCCCATTTCGTAGAGCTCCCCTCTAGTCTACGGGAGTTAGCGGCACATCGGACGTATAGGGGTAGTGATGACGAGACTTACGGCGGGCAACCGAGCGCCGGGCTTTACGTTAAAGGACGAACACGAAGAGAAGATCTCCTTGAAGGACTTCCTCGGCGCGCGCGTGGTTCTGTACTTCTATCCCGCCGACGACACACCCGGGTGCACGAAGGAGGCGTGTCAGTTCAACGACGAGCTCTCGGCCTTCACAAAACTGGGCGTGCTCGTCCTGGGGATCTCGCCGGACGGCGCGGCGGCGCACCGGGCCTTTAAGAAGAAGTTCGGACTCAACTTCGCGCTGTTGAGCGACCCCGAGAAGACGGTCATGGCGAAGTACGGCGCCTACGGCGAGAAGATGCTCTATGGCAAGAAGGTGAACGGCGTCATTCGTTCGACCTTCGTCATCTCCGCGACCGGCGTCATCGAATACGCGTTTTACAACGTGCGCGCCGACGGCCACGCCGCGAAGGTACTCGTGGCGCTATCGAACTAACTGGCGTTTTGTCGTCGAACACTGCGCCAGCGGTGCCAGAAAGCGACCAGGAGCAGCACGACCACGACGGCGATCGTCGGGTACTCCGCATCGTGAAAATCCCCCGACACGTGGTGCCAGTTCTTGCCGGCGGCGTAGCCGAGGCCACTCAGCAGCGCGATCCATATCGCCGAGCCGATCGCGGTGAGTACCGCAAAGCGTGCGCGGTTCATCTCGGCGATACCCGCGGGCACGGAGACGAAACTTCGCACGAAGGGCAGCACTCGCCCGACGAGCACCGTCGCTGATCCGTACTTCTCGAACCACCGCTCTGAGGCGTCCAGATCCTTGTGGGTCAACAGCAACCACTTCCCCCAACGTTCCACGATCGGCCGACCGGCGTAGCGTCCGAGCTCGTACGCGATCTGTGAGCCGACGAGTGAGGCGAGGGTGCCGATGACGATGATGGCCCAGAGTGAGAACTGCGTGTGTCCCGTCACCGCGCTCGTACAGAGCGCGCCCGCGAAGACGAAGATGATCTCGGAAGGAATCGGGATACACGCCGAGGTCGCGATCGTTAAGACGATGAGCGCGAAGTAGCCGTAGTTCTGGATGAAGGACTGCACCGGTCTATTCTTGTCGACGGCGTCACGCCGCTCGGCGACTAGCGCTGGTGCAAGGAGCACCAGTAGGAGGTGCGGCCGCCAATGGTCTCGATCAGCATGGAGCCACCATCGATCGGACAGAGCCCGCCGGGAAAGCGCGACGCCATGTGATCACCGAGGTGCGAGCCGCCGCGGCGCTGCAGCGTCGACATCGTCCATCGAAACGACTTGAAGAGTCTGGTGCGCTCCTCGCCAGACAGCGTGCCGACGGGGGTGCGTGGATCGATGCCCGCACGAAAGAGCATCTCGTCGCCCAGCAGATTCCCAACGCCCGCGACGCGCGACTGATCCAGCAAACGCGCCTTCACCGCGGGCCCCTCCCCTCGATCGACGCGAAGGACATCATCGAACTGTTTTCTCGTAAGGGACAACGCGTCGGGTCCTAACTCACTGAGGTCGGGGTTGATCTCGACGCGCGCGAGTCGACGCGGGTCGTGGACGACGAGCTTGCGCCCATCGTCGAACTCGAGTCCCCCGCGCAGCCACTTCGCGTCGAAGTCGTGAGGACCATAGAACAGTCCTTCGATCCCCGCGTCGCCGTCGAGCAACAACACCCCGGTCATCCCGAAACGCATCGCGAGGGTGGGGCCGTCGGTCTCGAACAGCAGCAACTTGCCTCGGCGCGACGTCGCGGTGACGCGAAGACCCTTGACGGTGCGGGCCCACGCCGCGGGCGACGTCAGTTTCTTTGCGAGATACCCATCGGCCCAGCCCCGGGTGATCGTGGCGCCGACGACCCGGTCGGCGAGTTGTCGGTAGGACTCGACCTCCAGGATTTCGGGCACGGGTCGCAGCGTACCCGTGGTCGGAAAGCGCAGCGCCTTCGTTAAGGTTGACCCGTGGCGCCCGAGAAACCGCAGTGGCGAGAACTCTTCAGTGAAGTCGTGACCTCGGGTCTGTGCACGGGTTGTGCCGCCTGCGTCATTGCTTGTCCGCACCCGGTGCTCGACTACAACGCCGAGGGCGGCGTCTACAAGCCCTTCCACTTAGAAATCGACGGCGGGCCCGAGGACTGCACGCACGGCCAAAAAGGGTGCACCATGTGCACGAGGGCCTGCCCGCGCTTTCGCAACTGGGAGAGCGAGATTGACGTGCAGCGATTCGCGCGCGAGCGCGACGCCCAAGAGGTCTACGGCGTTGGTGACGTCGTGCTCGCCAAGGCCACCGATGAGACCCTCGTCGAGAACGGTCAGGACGGCGGGTTCGTCTCGGCGTTGCTGATCTACGCCCTCGAACACGACCTCATCGACGCGGCGCTCGTCAGCGGTCTCGAGGGGGACGGCTCCTCCTGGCGCGCGGTGCCGACGGTCGCGCGCACCAAGGACGACGTGCTGGCGACCGCCAAGTCGCGCTACACCTACTCCGCCAACCTCCTCGCCTACGAAGAGGCCGTCGAGGGCGGCGCCGAGCGCATCGGGCTCGTCGGCATGGGCTGCATGGCGTCCGCCCCGGGCGCGATGCAAGCGCGCAAGGCCGGCAAGGTCGCACGACGACTGTCGCTCACCATTGGGCTGCTCTGCTCGAAGACGTTCGATGACTCGATCTTCGAAGATCTATTCGAGGCGAAGTACGACATCAAGCGCGAGAACATCACCAAGATGAACATCAAGGGCGTCTTCCAACTCTGGACCAAGGACGGCGGGTACTTCGAGGTCCCACTCAAAGAAGCCCACGCCTACACCCGCGAGGGCTGCACGCAGTGTCCCGACTTCGCCGCCGAACACGCCGACCTCTCAACCGGCGGTATCGGCGCCTTCGGTGATTGGACACTGGTGGTCGTGCGCACGGACCTCGGGCGACAACTCATGAGCGACATGAAAGAACACGGTCTGATCGAGACGCGCCCGGGCGACGACGACCCCGGTGCCGTCGCCCTGCTCCAGAAGTTGGCGCGCGTCTCGCGGCGTCGCTGGCCCGAGACGGCGGTGCCCGGACCACGGCGCTTACCCGTCACCGCGGGCTGAGCGTGGCGAGCCGACCGACCTTCACGACCGTCCTCCTGGTTCGACACGGCACCACCGCGACGACCGGCTCGGTGCTGCCCGGTCGCGCACCCGGGCTGCACCTCTCCGAGCGCGGCGTCGCCCAAGCCGAGCACGTCGCTGCGCGCCTGCAGGAACTCGCTCGTACACCCGTCGCGCTCTACGTCTCACCGCTCGAACGCGCACGCGAGACGGGCGCGCCGATCGCGAGCGCGCTGAAGTTGCGCGCGAGCGTTGAACGAGGTCTCCTGGAGTGCGATTTCGGCACGTGGACGGGAAAGAAACTCGCGACCTTGGCCAAACGAAGCGAGTGGCGCGCGGTCCAACACTCGCCCAGTACCTTTCGCTTCCCCGAGGGCGAGTCCTTCACCGAGATGCAACAGCGCATCTGGTCGACCCTGGAACGACTGGCGGCGAAGCACCGCAACCGCACCATCGTCGTCGTGAGTCACGCCGACCCCATCAAAGCGGCGGTCACCTTCGCTCAAGGAGTGCCCCTCGACCTCTTCCAGCGGACGGTGATCTCACCGTGTTCACTGAGCGCGATCGCCTTCACCAGCGCTGCACCGATGGTGCTGTGCGTGAACGCCACTGGCACCCTCAAAGAACTGAGCCCGTCGTGAACTACGAGTTCACGAACCCCGACAAGGTCATGGTCGGCGTGCGCGGCGAAGTCGGGAATCGCCTGTTTCTCCTCCAAGTTCGCGAAGGCCGACGTCTGGTGATCGTCAAGTGCGAGAAGATCCAACTCGCCGCCCTCGCTGAATGGATCCGCCAAGTGCTCGACGAGCTCGGTCGACCGGGTCACCTCCCCGAGGACTTCGACCTCGAGCCGGAGTACGAGAGCGACTTCATCGCGGGCGAGATCGCCGTCTCGATCGACCAGGAGGCGGCCGCGATCGACGTCACTATCACGTCGGCGGACGAGGAGGAGTCCACCCTCGAACTGCGACTCTCACGCGAGTGGGCGGCGGGGCTCGCAATCGCCATCGTTCGCCTTGTCGAAGCCGGCCGGCCGCTCTGCCCGCTCTGCGGTGGCCCGCTCGACGCGAAGGGCCACGACTGCCCACGCACCAACGGGCACCGGGCCCCGATTCGTTAACCGCCGTGGACCGTGCAGATGAAGCCACGCTGTTGCGCGAGGGGACGATCTCGGTAGAAGGTCGCGTTCGGGGCTCGTCGAATCAGGCGCTGTTGGTCAGCGTTGACCTCGCGGGCGCGTGCGCGCTGGCCTGTTACAAATCCGAAGCCGGTGAGCGGAGCTTGTGGGACTTCCCCGAAGGGCTGTGGCGTCGCGAGATCGCGGCCTTTGAGCTCGACGTCCAACTCGGCACCGACCTCGTGCCCACGACGGTGGCGCGCGACGACGCGCCCTTCGGACCGGGATCGTTGCAGTGGTGGGTGGCGGACAATGAAGAGGACCACTACTTCACCCTTCGCGAACGCGAGGAGTTCGCCCCCTGGTTCGCCAGCCTGGCGGCCTTTGACGTGGTGGCCAACAACGCTGACCGAAAAGCTGGCCACGTGCTCTATGACGAACGTCGACTGTGGGCGATCGATAACGGACTGTGCTTCCACGAACAGGACAAGTTGCGCACGGTCATCTGGGAGTACGCGGGCGCTCCGATCGACGAGGAACTCTTAGAGCGCCTCGAGCGTTTCGCCTCGGGCGAGTTGGGCGAACTTACGAGGTGGCTCACGCCGAGTGAAGTCGCGCTCGCGCAACTTCGTGCGCACGGGCTCGTCGAGAGCCGCCACTACCCCGAGCCCGATGAGACCTCGGACTGGCCGCCCTACCCGTGGCCGTTGATCTAATCAGCCCGCGGGCGCGAGTTCGCCCGCCGCGGTGGGATTGCCCGACTCGAGCAGGAGGAACGAGATGAGCGCCCCTGCGCCGAAGAACCCCGCGGCCCACCAGAACGCCACGGAGAACCCGTGAATCGTGGCCGAGGTGACCGTGGCATCGTTGGTGCCCGGGTGCTCGAGCGCACGAGTGGTCACGGTGACGGCGATGGTGTTGAGGATCGCGGTGCCGAGCGAACCGCCGATCTGTTGCGACGTATTGACCATCGCCGACGCGGCCCCCGCGTCGCGTGGTTCGACGGCGGCGGTCGCGCTGGCGAACGCCGGCGCGAAGACCAGTCCGAGCCCCAGGCCCAACACGATCAGACCCGGGAGCACATGTCCCGCGTAGTCCGGCAGTGGGGAGAGGCGGGTGAAGAGCACCATGCCCATCATCGAGAGCACCATGCCGGTCGGCACGAGGGGACGTGGACCCGTCACCGCCAACAGGCGAGCGCTCGCGAACGACGCCGAGAGGGTGATGGCGATCACGATCGGCAAGAAGGCGAAGCCCGCGCGCAGCGGTGAGTAGCCGAGCGTCTCTTCGAGGTAGTACGACAGAAGCAAGAAGACCGCGTAGACGCTCATGCTGGTTAAGAGCAGCGCGACGAAGGAACCTGCACGCGTTCGATTCGTCACGACGCGCAGCGGCAAGAGCGGGTGCTTCGAACGCGCCTGCCAGAACACGAAGATGACCAGCAGCACCGTACCGAGCGACAGCGATCCCCACGTAAGCGGATCCGTCCAACTCGAAGTGACGGCGTGGCCGAAGGCGTAGACCACGAAGAACAGCCCACCGCTCGCGAGCACCGTGCCCAGTGCGTCAAGACGCGTGCGGTGCTCGGTCCGGCCGCCTTCGACGAACAGCGCCACCCCGATGACGGCAACGATGGCGAAGACGAGATTGATGTAGAGGCACCAGCGCCACGACGCCCACTGCGTCAGCGCCCCGCCGAGTAAGAGACCAATGGCGGCGCCCGAGCCACCGATGGCGCCGTAGATCGCGAACGCTTTGGCGCGCTCCTTGGGCTCGTGGAATGTCACGGTCAAAGCCGCCAGCGCCGCCGGGGCGAGCAACGCGCCAAAGGCTCCCTGGATCGCTCGCGCAGTGACCAACATGGTGAAACTGTTGGCGGCGCCCCCCAAGGCCGAGGCGAGTGCGAAACCAGCGAGGCCCACGTACAGCGCGGTGCGCCGTCCCCAGAGGTCGCTCAAGCGACCACCCAGGAGGAGGAGCGAACCGAACGAGAGCGCGTAGGCCGTCACGATCCACTGGCGATTGCCCGAGGAGAAGTGCAGGTCCATCTGCGCGCGCGGCAGCGCGATGTTGATGACGGTCGCGTCGAGGAGCACCATCAGTTGTGCGAGCGCGAGTACCGACATCGTCCACCATCGACGCGAGTGCGCCCGTGGAGAGATGCTCGAGGTACTCATGTGGATGACGCGTGCCGCGACGTCGCGCGCGCGAAGTACGAGTGTGGACTCACTCGCCCGTCGACTGGGTCACGATCGCGCTTTCAACGCTTCAATCAACGCCGGCAGCACCTTGTGGACGTCACCCACGATGCCGAGGTCGGCGATCTGGAAGATCGGCGCGTCGGCGTCCTTGTTGATGGCAACGATGTTCTTCGAGCCCTTCATCCCCACCATGTGCTGGGTCGCACCCGAGATGCCACACGCGACGTACACGAGGGGCTTGACCGTCTTGCCCGTTTGGCCGACCTGGTGCGAGTAGGGCACCCAGCCCGCGTCGACGATGGCGCGACTCGCGCCCGCTGCGCCGTTGAGTAGTTTCGCGATCTCTTCGATCATCGCGTAGGCGCCCGCCTCACCGAGTCCGCGACCACCCGAGACGACGACGGCCGCCTCTTCTAACTTTGGTCCGCTGCGCTCTTCAACGTGCGAGGTCGCAATCACTGCGGTCCCGGTCGCGCCGGTATCGCCCGAGGGTGCGGCGACGACGCTGGCCGCTGCGCCGCTCGAGGGCTCCGGGGCGAAGGACTTCGCTCGAACCACGATGATGCCGGGACCTTCTCCGGTGAACTTCGCCTTAACGGTCAATGAACCACCAAAGACGGGGTGTTCGGTGACGAGTCCACCCTCGTCGCTGAGACCCGTCACGTTGGTGAGCACCGGACGATCCAGTCGCGCGGAGAGACGACCCGCCACGTCACGCCCGTCGTAACTGGCGGGGATCAAGATGTCGTCGGGCGCGGTGCCGCTCGCGATCAGCGCGGCGATGGCCGCGGCTACTGGTACCCCGGGCAGCGCACCGTTGAGGTTGCCCACGTCATAGAGCGTGCTCGCGCCGTACTCACCGGCGACCGCCGCCAACTGCGAACCGTCGCCCCAGGTGATCGCGGCGACGTCCGGGGCGAGCGTGCGCGCGTGGCTGAGGAGCTCGAGGGACGTCGCGGTGAAGGTGTCGCCCGCCGGCTCGGCCAGAACCCAGAGAGTGGAAAGTGTCATCGGTGACTCCTAAAGGACTTTGATGGATTCGAGGAACGCGACGACCTTTTCGGCGCCGTCACCCTCGTCGACGTACTTCTCGCCCGCCTGTCGCGACTCGGCGGCTTGGACGGCGACGATCTCCTCGCGCGCGCCCGCGGCACCGACCTGTCCTTCGAGGCCGAGGTCGGCGACCGTGAGTACTTCGAGGGGCTTGGACTTGGCGGCCATGATGCCCTTGAAGGACGCGTAACGCGGTTCGACGACGCCGGCGGTCACGGTGACGACCGCAGGAAGGGGCGCGGTCACTTCGTCGTAGCCGGCCTCGGTCTGGCGACTGACCTTGACGCCGCCGCCTTCGACGCTGACGGCCTTGGCGAAGGTGATCGAGGGCAGTCCGAGCAGTTCGGCGAGTTGCACCGGCGTGGTGCCGGTGTACCCATCGGAGGACTCCGTTGCGGCCAAGACCAGATCAAAGGGGTCGCGCGCGATGACTTTGGCGAGCACCTTCGCGGTCGAGAGCGCGTCGGAGCCGCGCAGCGTCTCATCGCTCACGATCACCGCCTTGGTCGCACCCATCGCGAGCGCGTTGCGTAGTCCCGCGACGTCGGTACCAGATCCCATCGAGACAACCGTCACCTCACCGCCGCCGGCCTTGTCGACGAGTTGGAGCGCCATCTCGACCCCGTAGGTATCGGCTTCGTCCAAGATGAGCTTGCCCGACCTATTGAGGTTGTTCGACGCGTCAAAGGACTGCGGCGCGGCCGGGTCGGGTATCTGTTTTACACACACGACGATGTTCATGGGAGACAATCTACGCCACAACGACGGGGGCTACTTCGGGGGCTAACTGGGACGCAGCAGACGTAGCGCGAGCGCGGGCTGGTCGGTGATGACGCTGCGCACACCCACCTCAGCCATGGCCGTGAGGTCCGGTGCGTCATTGACGGTCCAGACATTCAGCCCGAGTCCGAGCTCGTGCGCGCGGTGCTGGGCGTCGGCGTTGACCAACAAGTAGTGGGGATTCACCCCGCTCAGACCCTCGGTCGCGGCGAGTTCGAGCGCTTCGAGCAACGGCGTCTTCCACGTTAAGAACGACACGGGGATCGCTTCGTCGTAGTGGTGGGCGTCGACGCAGGTCGCCAGATCAAAACAGGACAGTTCGAGGTTCTGGATGTTCGAACTACCCCGAAGCACGTCGATGACGGCCGCCACGAAGGCCCCCGTCTGGTCGTAGGAGGACTCCGCGGGGTCCTGTAAATTCTTCACCTCGACGTTCACGCGCAGGCCTTCGAGCAGCTCCAGGGCCGCTTCTAAGTGAGGCACGAAGGCCGGCAGGTCGCTCGCCCGGCTGCGCGCGATCGCCACGCCGTTCACCTCGGGGTCATGGTGCAAGACCAGGGCACCATCGGCCGTTTGGCGGACGTCGAGTTCGACGCCGTCGACGCCGAGCTCGCGGGCGTCGCGGTAGGCCCCGAGAGTGTTCTCGCGCTCCGCGCTGTGCGCCCCACGATGGGCGAAGACCAGGGTCACAACAAAAGTCTCGCATCTGACCAGGCATTATCCACGGCACAACGACCGAAATACCCGAAGTACCCCTTGTTTTTTGTGCATAGTTTCACTAGGCTTTTTCTTCCACGTACGAGTTCATTGTGAAACCGCACGCACCATCTCCCCCCAAGTAAAAGGATTCATAATGTCGTTGATCTGGAACCGCACCCACGCCTGGGACGACTCGGAGTGGCGCTCTGACGCGGCCTGTCGGGACACCGAACCGGAACTGTTTTTCCCCGTCGGTACCACGGGAATGGCGACGGACCAGATCGAGTCCGCCAAGCGAGTCTGCGACCACTGTGACGCCCAGAAGGCCTGCCTGGAGTTCGCCCTCGCCACCAATCAGGAGTCGGGCGTGTGGGGTGGCACGACCGAAGACGAGCGTCGCAAACTGCGCAAGCAGTGGCTCGCCGCCCGTCGTCGCGCCGCGAGTCAGAGCTAGAGCCTCGCACTCAGCGGTACCGAGACCCGCACGAACGTGCCGCCGCCCTCGATACCGGGCACGTTGTTCATCTCGATCTCGCCGTAGAGCTGCACGCGGATGAGGTCGCGCACGATCGACAGGCCCAGACTCTTCGGCACGTCGAGTGAGAAGTCGTCGCCTAATCCTCGTCCGTTGTCGCGAATCTCCGCGATCGCCTGACCGTTCTCCTGGTAGAGGTTGAGGGTCACGACGCCCACGTGGTCGTTGTCGACGCCGCCAAAGTCGGTGAAGGCGTGTTCGACCGCGTTGGTGAGTAGTTCCGCGAGCGCGACGGCGAGAGGCGTCGCCAAGTCCGTCGAGAGCACCCCGAGTTCGCCGTTCACCACGATCTCTACGGGGTGCAGCGCCAACACGGTGTCCTCGACGAGTAAGACCAGCGAGCGGACAATCTCGTCGAAGACGACTTCCTCGCCGGGTTCGCGCGAGAGCACCTCGTGCACGACGGCGATTGATCGAACCCGACGCTCGGCTTCGTAGAGCGCGGTTCTCGTCTCCACTTCCTCGCTGCGGCGAGCCTGCAGCCGCAACAACGACGAGATCGTCTGAAGGTTGTTCTTCACGCGGTGGTGGACCTCGCGTACGGCGGCTTCCTTGTTCAACACGACGCGGTTGAGTTGACGGATGTCCGACACGTCGCGCACGAGGGTGAGCACACCCGTCACCTTCTGCTGCACGAGCAGGGGCACGCCGTGCACGAGGATCGCGACGTCGTGACCAAGGTCGAGTTCTTCGAGCGTCGGCAGACCGAACTCGAGTGAGCGTTCAATGGCGCGAGCCTTGAGGCCCAGCTCGCTAAAGGTGTGACCATCGGCCAGCGTGTAGATCCCGAGTCGGTGCAGGGCGTTCACGGCGTTCGGCGTCGCGAACTCGACGCGGCCCAGAGCATCGAGCAACATCACGCCATCGCCGACCCGCGGCAGACCCGGTCCGGCCACGGCGTCTTCGCGATAGGGGAACGACGCATCCGAGACCATGTCGCAGAGTCGCTCGAAGACCGAGAGGTATTGGAACTCATAGAGCGAGGCCGACCCGCGCAGGGGGCCCTGTAGACGGACCAGCGCGGCGATCACGTCGCCATTGAAGCGCACCGGGACGCACCAGGTGGGCACGAGGTCCTCCACGCCCTCGACGCGAAGTTCTCCCTCCACCCGCACGCCACGCTCGTACGCCTCGCCCACGATTGGCCAGTTCGCAGCCGGGTGCGTCGTACCGAGCAGGTCGTCGTTGATCAACGTGGTGCGATTGTTCGGCCGCATCTGTCCGATCACCAACAGGTGGTCGTCGTCGCTAGGCGATTCAACCCTGGTCATCAACAACATGTCGGAGAAGGAGAGGTCCGCGAGCAGCGACCACGACGCGGTGAGGCGCTGTAGGTGATCGATGGCCGCGTCTCCCAGTCGGGTCCTCGCCGACGCCAGTTCGGCCAACGTCGCCACTAGTTCGTCCGCAGTGGGATCATGTGACGCTCTCGCGCACGGTACGACGCGAGTTCGTGCACGCCACGCACTTCGAGCAGGGCCGCCAGGTCACCGGCGCGCTGGCCCACGCGTTCGAGCCGGTGTGCATCAGAGGCGGTCGTGAAGGTGAGGTTCTTCGCGACGAGGCGGTCGAGGAATCCTTCCGCCGGGTACTGCTCACCAATGGGCTTGTTCCAACCCGCGGAGGAGAGTTCGACCGACACGTCGGCGCGCGCGGCCGATGCAGCCATCTCATCCCAGTACTCGGCGGGATTCGTGGCGACGTACCCCGCGACCTTGATGAGGTCGGGGTGGGCCAGCACGTCGACCACGTCGAGCGCACAGAGTTCCTCCAGCGCCGCCGAGTAGTCCTTCCAACATTGGTCGACGTCGCGCAGTGTCCACTCGGCCATGTTGATCTCGTTGTCGATGTCGTCGGGCTGCCAGGTGCCGAGCCAGTGCACCGAGCCGATCAAGACGTCGAAGGGGTACTGCGCGAGCAAATCGGCGACGAGGTCCATCTGGTCCTTGAAGTAGTCGACCTCGAGACCGATCTTGACGGGCAGCCCCTCGTCCTTCGCGCGTTGGGCCAAGGTGACGTAGGCCTCAAGTGAGTTGCGCGCGTGAAAGTCCCAGTACTCGGCCATCGTCGCGTTCGTTGGTTCGTGGCCCGAGCGCAACCAGAAGGGACCGACCACCGCAGCGACGTCGACGAAGCGGTGCGTGTGTTCCGTGAGTGCGAGCTCACTGACGCCGTGGGTGGCCGCTTCTTCGCAGTAGGCGGCGATCTGATCGAGGTCGAACCACACCGAGGACTCCGAGTGGGGCCACAGGTGCAGGTGGTAGTCGAGCACGAAGCCTTAGGCGGCGCCGAATCCCACGACGCGGTCGCTGGCTGGCGTACCCAACTCGACGTAGGCGATCCGACTGGCGGGGATCCCGACGCGGCGACCCTTGCGGTCGGTGAGCCAGAGAACCTTCTCGTCCGTCAAGGCCGCCTCGACGTCCTTCATGACCTGATCTCGATCGGCGTCCGCGGGCAGTTCGACGTCGATCTCCTTCATTGACTGGACGATGCCGATTCGAATATCCATGACGACTCCTAAAACATTGAACTGAACCAATGTTACGGCCATGGGCCAATATGGAAGACGTGAGCGTAGAACCCATCTCCGAGCGAGCCCGGCGCTGGGCGGCGACCATGAGCGGGTACGAGGGCGCCACGGACGACGTCACCGTGGCGCATCGCGACTCGACCGCGACGATCGCGCCCCTCGGCACACGGGTTCCGTCCTTCGCCGGGACGCTGGCTGCGCGCGAGGAACTCCTCGACGCGCTCTTGGCCCCGGGGGCCACGCGCAGCATGGGTGGCGGCGACCGCGACCGCGAGGAAGAGCCCGACGAGTTCCGCACGTGTTTCGAGCGCGACCGCGACCGCATCCTTCACTCCTCGGCCTTTCGACGTCTCGCGGGCAAGACCCAGGTGTTCATCTTCCCCGACGACCACATGCGCACCCGTCTCACCCACGCCTTAGAGGTCGCCCAAGTCGCCACGGGCATCGCGCGACCCCTGGGGCTGAACGTCGCCCTCGCCGAAGCCATCGCCCTCGGACATGACTGCGGCCACGGCCCCGGCGGCCACGCGAGCGAAGAGGCACTCGATCCATTTTTGGAGAACGGTTTCGACCACGCCACCTGGGGGGCGGACGTCTCCCTCGCTCCCCTCAACCTCTGTCGAGAGACCCTCGACGGAGTGCGCAACCACTCCTGGTCGCGACCGGCGCCCGGCACGCCCGAAGGCGAGGTCGTCTCGTGGGCCGACCGCATCGCCTACGTCTGTCACGACTTCGAAGACGCCGTCTCCGCGGGCATCGTCACGTCCGACGAACTACCGGGCATCGTGCGTGAACGATGTGGACTGGTGCGACGTGAACAACTCGGCGCCTTCATCAACGGCATGATTCACACGGTGCACGAGACCGGGGTCGTGGGCATGGACGCGCGCCACGCCGAAGCGCTGGCGGCCTTTCGTGCCTTTAACTACGAGACCATCTACCTTCGCGACGCCTCGCAACATCAAGGTTCGGCCGTCGTCTCGATGCTGCGCGCCCTGGTCGAGTTCTACTGCGCCCATCCAATGATGATCCCCGACGTCGCCAAGCGCGGGGGCGAGGACGAAGGATCGACGACGGCTTTGCGCGACGCAGTCGCCTACGTGGCGGGTATGACGGACCGATTCGCGTGTCGTAGCGCCGTGACGTTGCTGGAGTGGCCCGAGGACCTCCTGCCGAGTGGGCTCGACCGCTAGGGTTTCGTCGCGCCCATGAGGTCAAAGCGCATTGGATCGCCGCCGCGCATCCATTCGAGTCGCAGTTCGGTCGTGCGAAGTGCGGAGCGTTCGTGGGGCAAGATCCAGAACTTCTTCGTGGTAACGGCGTTCGCCACTTGGTCGGCCACGTCGCCGGGGTCGATGCCCGCGTTGACCGCTTCGCTGGCCATGTCCGCGATGAAGCGCGCCGTCGGGTCCTCGTTGTAGCTCACGAGTTCGTTGGGCATATTGCGAGCGGACTCGTGGATACGGGTCTTGACAAATCCCGGGCACAGCACCGACACGCCAACGTTGCTGCCCTGGAGCAGCAACTCTTGGAAGAGCGACTCCGAAAGTCCGACGACCGCGAACTTCGCGGCGCAGTAGGGACCCATGCCCGGCGCGCCACCGAGTCCCGCCAGTGAGGCGGTATTGACGACGTGCCCCTCGTTTTGCTCGAGGAAGAGTGGCACGAAGGCGTTGACGCCGTAGACGACCCCTAGGAGGTCGACGTCGAGCACCCACTTCCACACCGATGTCGGTGTGCCAATGGCCGCCCCGGCGGCGACGCCGGCGTTGTTAAAGACGACGTGCGCCCCGCTGAACTCCTTGAGGGCCGCTTCGCGCAGGGCAATGACGTCCTCTTCTTTGGTCACGTCGGTCGCGACGCCAATCACGTGAGCGCCATCGGCGCGAAGTCCTTCGACGGCCTTCGCCAACGGCGCCTCTTCAATGTCGCCGAGCACCAGATTGGCCTTGGCCGCAGCGAAGCGCTTCGCGGTGGCGAGACCAATTCCGCTCGCCCCGCCCGTGATGACCGCAGTCTTTCCTTCTAACTCCACGACGCCCCCTCGATCTCTGGTCAGACCAGCTTGAGTTCTTGACGATAGACCCGCGAAGGACCTTGCTGCGCGACGCGCTCGGCGAGCGAGCGAAAGGCCACTGCGGCCGGACTGTCGGGTGTTGTCACGATGACCGGCTCGCCGATGTCACCGCCTTCGCGCACCGCGGGCTCCAAGGGGATCTGCCCGAGCAGGGTGATGCCGAGTTCGTGGGCTAACTGCGCGCCACCACCGGCGCCGAAGATCTCATAGCGCGTGCCGTCGTCCCCGGTGAACCAGCTCATGTTCTCAATCACGCCGCGCACCGCCAGCTTCAATTTGCGCGCAGCGTAGGCCGAGCGCTGCGCGACGCGTTGAGCGGCCGCCTGGGGCGTCGTGACGACGTACATCTCGATGCGCGGGAGGATCTCGGACAACGTGAGGGCCACGTCACCCGTGCCGGGGGGCATGTCGATCAAGAGAAAGTCCGGCTCGTCCCACCAGGCCTCGGTGACCAACTGCTCGATGGCCTTGTGCAACATGGGACCGCGCCAGATGACGGGTTGGGCGTCGTCGACGAAGTAGCCCATCGAGAGACACCGGATACCGTGCACCAACGTCGGGATCACCGTGTCGCCGAGCACGATCGGGTCATTCGTCGCGCCCAGCATCTTGGGCAAGGAGAATCCGTAGACGTCGGCGTCGAGCACCCCCACCGAGTGGCCGGCTTGGGCGAGGGCGATCGCCAGGTTCACCGTGACCGAGGACTTGCCGACACCACCCTTGCCGGAGGAGATACCGAGGACGCGAGTCTTGGAGAGTTTGTCGAGGAACTTCGGGGCGCTCTCTTTGTGATCGTGCTCCCCGGGACCGGGCGGTGCGGCCATGGCGCCGCGCAGGAAGTTGCGAAGACCGAGCCGCTCGTCGTCGCTCATGGTGCGTACGACGACCTGCGCGCCAGGCGCGAGGTCGAGGACGGCCTCGCGCAGGGTGTCGAGGTGGGGCCAGTTGGTGACCGGTAGGACGAGTTCAACGACGACCTGACCCGCTTCTTCGCGCACCGCACCCAAAAAGCCCAGTTCCGCGAGGGTGCGCACCAACTGGGGTTCGCGGATCGCGGCGAGGCGGGTCTGGAGTTGGGGGTCGAGTGTCACGGAGTCCTTTAATCGGGCCTCAAGAGATTACCGGCGCTCCGAGACGCCATACCCGTAAACTTCTGCTCGTGAGCACGATCAACGAAAACGGCCTGGACCCGGCCCTCTTCGCCGCCACCGTCACGAGCCTCACGCACTCCTTTGGCGACAGCACCCGTCGAAAGGTCTACTTCTACCTGCGCGCGAATCCCGGCGCCACCGCGACCGAATTGGCGGAGCACTGTGAAGTCCACGCGAACGTCGTGCGACATCACCTCGAACGACTCACCGAAGGCGGCTACGTCACTTTCGACAGCGTGCGCAAGACCACCGTTGGTCGTCCGGCCAAGGGGTACCGCGTCTTAGACGAGAACGTCGTGATGGAGGGGTCCCTTCGACGAGATGCACTCTTGGTGGCGCTCTTGGAGATGGCGCTCGAGCGCCTCGGGCCCGACGCGTCCGAGCGCATGGCCCACGACGTGGGTCTCGAATACGGTCGTGGACTCACCGAGTCGGTCGGCGGGGGCGACGCCACGCGTTCGGTCAAGACCGCCATGGTCTCTATCGCGGGACTCTTGACCGCGCACGGTTTTAGCGCTCGCGTCGAAGACGGCGAGTTCTCCAGCTCCGTTGTCTCTGATAACTGCCCCTTCGGATCGGCGGCGCAGCACCACCCGGTGCTCTGTGCCGTCGACCGGGGCCTCATCTCGGGCATGCTCGAGGGCTTGGGTGCCGAGCGCACCACGGTGACCTTGACCTCCAAGGCGCTCGGCGACGACGTCTGTCGCGTCACCGCGTAGCGACTAGCTCGCGAGGCCCAACTTCACCAAATACGGATGGGCCAGTCCTAACTGCACGCTCGAGGGGTGTAGGTCGAGGAAGACCCTGAACTCACCAAGGGCGAGCGTCCGGTTTCCCGGCGTCGAATAGGCGGCGATGCCGTAGTAGAGGCGAGCGGCGGCGTTGCGCGGATCGTCGGCGACCGCGGTGCGCAACTCCTTCACGCCGAAGGTAACGAGCGTCGGACTCTTCGAGGTGGAACCGGCCGAGAAGTCCAGCCAACCCGTCTCGGTCAACGCCACCACGTTCTTCGGGCTGATCGCCAGGACATCCTGGTACGCCGCGAGCGCCGAGAGCACCAGGTTGTTGGCGAGGTCGCTTTGCCCTTCGCTCAGGAGTTTGGTGATCTGCTGGCTACGACCGAGCGACACCGAACCCGTGATCGAGTTCCCCTCCTGGCGCGGGCTAATCGAGGCCCAGAGCACCACGACGATGACGATCAAGAAACACATGAGCCCCGTGAAGAGCAACCAGCGGCGGCGGCGTCGCGAGGGCCTTCGTTTCTCCGGCGACTGGCGCAACTCGTCGAGTTCCGCTCGCGCGGCCACCAGCGCCAGGGTCTCTCGAGCCTCGATGGTCGCGGCCTCGATGGCGCTCAGTTCGCCGGCTACGCGCTCGCGCCGGGCGTCCTCCAGCGACGCCTCGCGCAGGGCGATCTCGTCGATGATCTGATTCATCGACCGCTTCATCGCCGCCTCGCCAGTCGCAGCGCGCTCGCGATGAGGAGCAGTACCCCGAGCAGCGGCGCGATCCAGAGCAGTACGCCCAACCCCGACGTCGGCGGACTGAGCAGGATCGAGGTGCCGTAGACGTCCTCTAAGGAGGTCAAGATCTTGTCGTCGGACTCACCGGCGTGCACCTTGGCCGTGATCTCGTGGCGAACGGCGATCGCCGAGGTCGCGTTACTCACCGCCACCGAGAGGTCGTCGCACGAGGGACATCGTACGAGCGTTTCTAGGTGCGCGATGCGACTCTGCGCACTCGAATCGCTCGGTCGCAGCACCACGGCCAGCGCCGCGACCGCGACGAGCACCACGCACCAAAGAGAAAAGGACCGCAGCACCTTCACGAGGTCGCCATCACGAGTTGACCCGCGCGACGACGGCTTCTAACTGGCGCGTCGTGACCGCACCGAGCAGCGTCGCCGCGACGATGCCCCTCGCGTTAATCACGAACGTCGTCGGCGGTGAGATGACGCCGTAGCGATTGGCGATGACCCCACCCGAATCGATCACCGAGGGGTAGAGCGACCCGTAGTGCGCGGCGAAGTCCTTCGCGGCCCCGACCCTGTCATTAAAGACCACGCCCACGACGTCGACGCCGTCGTGTCGTTCCTGCCAGGCGAACGTCGAGAGGCTCGGCGCCTCTACCTGACAGGGGCCGCACCACGACGCCCAGAAGTTCACCACCACCACGTGGCCGAGATCGGCTTTGACGTCGATGGCGGCGCCCCCACCGAGGCGCGGCCCCGCAATCAGCGGCGCGCGCTCCCCGAGGAGCGGGCTGTCGGCCTGCGTGGCCGTCGTATTGACGGGGTTGCGCGTCGCTAAGAACAAGGAGAACGCCACCACCACCGCCATCACCGCGAGCGACGTGACCATGACGGAGCGCTTCACGCCGCGTCCTCTGCGTAGCGGCGCCGAAAGAACGAGAGCGCGCTGCCGAGCCCGATGACGAGTCCCCCGAGCCACAGCCACGCCAACAACGGCTCCACCGTGACCCCTAAGACCACCGATCCCGCGGGGAGGCCCGATTGGACCTGGGCGCCCGAGGTGCCACCGTTCCCACCGACCGCGTCGAAGGTCACGTAGACGTCGCGGGCCAGATTCGAGTCGATGGCCGGCGTGCCCACCGTCGTGCCACCGCGGCCGTTAAAGGTGGTGATCGCGGGGCGCAGTTGGTGACCATCCACGCTCACCTTCAGTTGCGTCGCGGTCTTGAGGGCGTCGGTGATGTTGTGGAAACCGTCGAAGCTCACGAGTTGCCCATCGACCACCGTGCGCTGTCCCGTCGCCAGGGTGACCTCCGAGCGCGTGACGTACGTCGTCGAGGTGACGATGCCGAGCGCTAAGACGACCACGCCCAGGTGCACGATCATCCCGCCCGTCGACGGCGCTCGCAGCACGCTACGCCACGACCCTCGTCGCAGCGCCGCGACCAAGGATCCGCGCAACGTGCGTAGCGCCGCACCCGCGGCGAGCACGGCGAGGAAGACCGCGATCACTTCGGCCGGCCTGCGTACGCCCGCTACCAACAGCACCACGACCGCGAGGATCGCCGTCCAGGCGCTCATGCGCGTGCGCGACCAGAGCACCTTCGCGTCGGCGCTGCGCCAACTCACGAGCGGCGCGATCGCCATCAATACCAACAAGAGCACACTGAGGGGCGCGGCGACGCTCGCGAAGTACGGCGTGCCGACGGTGACCTGGGTGCCGTTGATCGCCTGGTAGAGCAGCGGGAACACCGTGCCCAGCAAGACGACGATGGCGAAACCCACGAAGAGGATGTTGTTCGCCACGAAGAGGCCCTCACGCGAGAGCGGGTGATCGACGCCGACGGGCGCGCGCAACCGGTCGCCGCGCCACGCGAGGAGACTGGCACCGACGACGACAACGAAGAAGAAGAAGCCAATCAATAGGGGCCCGAGGGTGCTCGAGGAGAACGCGTGCACGCTCACCAGTACGCCCGATCGCGTGAAGAACGTGCCGAGGATGGTCAGGGAGAAGGTCGCGATGGCGAGCGAGAGGTTCCAGACCCGAAAGAGTCCACGACGGTCCTGGACGATGACCGAGTGGATGTAGGCGGTCGCGGTCAACCACGGCAGCAACGCCGCGTTCTCGACGGGGTCCCAGCCCCAGAAACCGCCCCAGCCAAGTACTTGGTAGCTCCACCACGCCCCGAGCACGATGCCGAGGGAGAGCGAACCCCAGGCGAGCACCGTCCAGCGCCGTTGCTCCAGGGGCCAGCGCTCTTGCACTCGACCGGTCACGAGCATCGCAATGGCGAAGGCGAAGGGAACGCTGAAGCCCACAAATCCCAGATAGAGCAGCGGCGGGTGTACCGCAACCAGGGGATTGTCCTGTAACAACGCGTTGGGTCCCGCACCCTGGAGGACGTGGGCGGCGTTGTGAATGAAGGGATCGGCCGGACCCATCATGAGGAGGGTGAAGAACGCGCCGACGCAGAGCAGCACGATCGCGGCCCAGCCCACGACGGGGCTGTCGCGGTCACGCCGATAGTAGAGCAGTACCCCAAAGGTGATCGCGCTCTGCAGGAGCACCCAGAGCATGAGGGAACCCTCGAGCGCCGACCAGAGCCCGGTGATCGAATAGAGCAGCGGCGTGAAGGTGGCGTTGTTCTCCGCGACGTAGGCCAACGCGAAGTTATGCGTGACGAGTGCGAACTCCATGACGCCCACGGCGGCCGCGATACCGAGCAGCGCCCCGAGGGCCCACCAGCGCACGCGCGAGACGCGGTGCGCGCGTAACGCCGTCGCCTGTTCGATCACACCTCCGACGGCCCCCGCGAAACAGACGTACAGTGCGGCTCGACCGAGCCACGTCAAGATCATCGAGTGGACCCGTTGGGGGCCTTCACGCGTTTGGGGTGCGCGGCGATGTAGGAGGCCGTGTGCTTCACCAGGATCTGCGTGCCGTAGAAGTCCTTCGAGGTCGCGCTCGTGAAGTGGCCCTCGACCACCACGGGGATGTCGGCTTGGAAGAGTTGCGGCGGTGAGCCGTGGGCGCTGACGAAGACCTCTTCGCCGTGACCGCCAGTCATCCAGAACGACGCGCCGTTCGAGGTGCGATCGATGGTGTGCGGCTTGACGACGCCCTCTAAACGAATGGTCTCCGTGCCTAATTTGGCGCGCGCGCTCATCGCTTGGTCGATCGTGTCGAAGTAGTTCAGCGAATGAAGCAGTCCCTGACTTAAGAGCGCGAGGACCGCGAGCGCCAAGACGACCAGGACGCCGATCGTGCGTCCACGACCCCGGCGTTTGGTGACGGGGGCGGGAACGGGAGTGAGATCGGCGAGGTCAGCGCTGGGCACGTCGTCCTCGCCACCAGATCGAGAGGGCGTAGAGCCCCAATCCCCCAAAGGCGAAGGAGTAACCGGCCGCGACGTAGCCCATCAGTGCACGCCTTCACGGCGGCGCTGGGCGAGCGCCTCATCGAGGGCGACGTCGTAGCGCGTGGCGCGCAGCACCTCGAGGCGATACCTCGCTCGCAACAGCCAGAAGAAGAGCAGCGTGAACGCGAAGAGACTGATAAACAGCGTCCAGAGCATGATCCCGTGCACCAGCAGATTCCCGTTCTCGGTGAAGACCGTGGCACCCTGGTGCAACGTGTTCCACCAGTCGACCGAGAAGTGGATGATCGGCACGTTGATGGCCGCGATGATCGCGAAGACCGCACAGCGCCGGGCGCGCAGGTCGGGGTCGTCGTTCGCTCGTCGCAGCGCGAGGTACGCCAGTTCGAACAGCCCGAGGATCGCCGTGGAGGTGAGTCGCGCGTCCCACGCCCACCACACGCCCCAGGTCGGACGGCCCCAGATCGAGCCAGTGATGAGCGTCAAGATAATGAAGACGGTGCTCACTTCCATGGCGCAGTACGCCACGCGGTCCATCACGACCGATCGCGTGCGCTTCCAGAGATAGAGCGCGCTGGCGATCGCCGCGGTCCCGAACGAGACGTACAGCGCCACCCAGGCGATCGCCGGGTGCACGTAGAGCAGGCGAGCCAGGTTTCCTTGGACCTTGTCCGGCGGCGTGACCCACAGCCCCAGCCAGAAGGTCAGCGCCAGCAAGACAAGCGTGACGGGTCCGAGAAGGCGTTGGGAGAGCGTCTTTATCATGATTCCTCCAGAACACCGTAAAGCAGAATGCCGATCGCGAGGTAGGCGGCCAGAGCGACGAGGGAAATTACCCACCACCGCCAGAGCGAGCCCCCGTGCAGCGCGTCCGAAAACGATCGCTCACCCGCGATCAGCAGTGGCGCGAACGCCGGTAGCGACAGCATCGGCAGCAGTGTCGCCGGGCCTTGCCCTCCCCCACTGAGGGCGCCATAGAGCGTCCCCGCCGCGGCCAACGCCGCGAGCGTCACGACGACGCTCGGTAACGCGCTGAGCGTGCCCGAGAGGGCGGTGTGGAGGAACAGCACCGAACCCGCCAAGACCACGACCCCGGTCAGCCAGAGCTCCACCGCCAACGCGAGGGCCTTACCGAGGAAGACCCCGGCGGGATCGAGCCCGAGGGTCGCCACCGACGCCCTCGTCCCAGGCGAGCCCTCGATGACCTGGGCCCGATTGATCATGAGCAGTGCCACCAGCAGCATCACGAGGTAGAACAACCCCGGCGCCGCGCTGGAGTTACCGGCGTGCAGGGGCCCAAGGGCCAGCCCGCAGAGTACGAGCGCCGTGACGCCAAAGGGCAACACCTGCCAGAGCAGCACCCGGCTTCGACGCTCGATGCGCAAGTCCTTGCCCGCGACGAGCAGCGCGATGCGAATCATGAGACGTCACCGACCACGAGACCCCCGGCCAGGGTGAGCGTGCGAGGACGCAACGACGACGAACGTAGTGGGTCGTGCGCGCTCACCACGACCGTCGCACCGCTCCGCACGACCTCGGCAATAAGTTCGTCAAAGAACGTCCGCCCCTCGTCGTCGAGTGACGCGTAGGGCTCATCGAGCAGCCACGTCTCGGGTCGACGAAGCAAGAGCCACGCGAGACCCAATCGCCGACGCTGACCCGCGCTCAGTAGTTTTGCCGTGGTCGTCGTTCGAGACGTCAGGCCCACCCGTTCGAGCACGCGGGGGATCTCCTCCGTCGGTCGGCCCAGCGCTTTCGCGGCGAACGTGAGGTTCTCGCGCACGCTCAGGTCGTCGTAGAAGGATCCCTCGTGACCGAGCCAGCCGACTCGTCGTCGTAGCTCTCGCAGGTCGCCACTCTTAAGGTCGACGCCGCTGACGGTGCCCGCGCCGCTCGTGAGCGTGACCAGACCACCCAGTAGTCGCAGCAAACTCGTCTTGCCGGCGCCGTTTGCGCCCGTGACGACCGTGAGCGTTCCCGGGTCGAGGTCGAGGTTGACACCGCTGAGCAGCGGGAAACCACCGACCAGGACGACCGCATCACGAAGTACCACCACCGGTGATGTCCCGTCCATCAGGGCGGACTAGTGCTGCAATGCTTTGACGTCGGCCGCGACCATCATCTCAATCAACGTCCGAAAGTCGGTCTCGCACTTCCAACCGAGTTCCTTATACGCCTTCGAAGGATCGCCCACCAGCAGGTCAACTTCGGCGGGCCGGATGAAGGCCTGGTCGATGACGACGTACTGCTCATAGTCAAGTCCCACGCTCTCGAAGGCGACCTGACAGAGTTCGCGTACCGAGTGGGTCTCACCCGTGGCGATGACGTAGTCGTCGGGGCTGTCGCGCTGGAGCATTAGCCACATGGCGCGCACGTAGTCCTCGGCGTAGCCCCAGTCGCGCTGGGCGTCTAAGTTGCCGAGCCGTAGTTCGCCGTCGAGACCCGCCTTGATCCGCGCGGCGCCGTGGGTCACCTTGCGCGTGACGAACTCGATACCTCGACGCGGCGACTCGTGGTTGAACAAGATACCGCTGGAGGCGTGCAGTCCGTAGCTCTCGCGGTAGTTCACGGTGATCCAGTGTCCGTAGACCTTCGCGACGCCGTAGGGACTGCGGGGGTGAAAGAACGTGTTCTCGGTTTGGGGTACCTCACGGACCTTGCCGAACATCTCCGAAGAACTCGCCTGGTAGAAACGGATCTCCGGATCGACGATGCGAATCGCATCGAGCATGCGCGTCACCCCGAGGGCCGTCGCTTCGCCGGTCAGGACCGGCTGCGCCCAGGACGCCTGCACGAAACTCTGGGCGGCCAGGTTGTAGACCTCGCTCGGGCGATAGTCGCGCAGGACGTTGATGAGCGACACCTCGTCCATCAGGTCGCCCGACACCAGGGTCAGTCGTTCCTGGATATGGCTGATTCGCTCGATATTGACCGTGGAAGAGCGCCGCATGAGGCCGACGACCTCGTAGCCCTGGGCGAGTAGCAGTTCGGCGAGGTAGGAGCCGTCCTGACCCGTGATGCCCGTTATCAGCGCGCGTGTTGCCACCAGAGTTCCTCCACAGCCCCGGAACCGTCGGGGGGTCGCTTTCCCCGTCAACTCTACTACCGGCCAAAACCGGGCTCTCCCCGTAGCCTGGTCCGGTGTCCCGGCTCGTCGTCGTCAGCTATCGACTCGGCGGACACGACGGCGTGAGCATCGAATCGGCGAAATGGATCGCGGCGCTACGCCACCTCGGCCACGACGTCGCCACGTGCGCCGGTGACGGCGTCGCCGACGTGGTGCTCCCCGAACTCGCGATGCACGCGACCTCGCCGCTCGCGCGCCGCGACCTCGCGCGGGTACTCGACGGCGCGGACGTCGTGGTGGTCGAGAACGTCGTGTCACTCCCCTTTAACGTCGCCGCGCGCGATGTGCTCTACGAGATCCTCGATGACCGGCGCGCGATCTTTCACCACCACGACCTCCCCTGGCAGCGCCCGCAGTGGCTCAACGAACCGGCGCTGCAGAGTCGCGCGACGTGGCGTCACGTCACGATCAACGATCTCTCACGCGAGGAACTCGCCGAGCGAGGTGTTGTCGCGACGACGATCAGAAACAGCTTTGACTGCGATCCTCCGCTCGGCCGCCGCGTGGCTACGCGCAACGCGTTGAAGGTTGGCGAGGAGCGACTCCTCGTCTTTCCGTCACGCGTGATCCCGAGGAAGAATGTCGAAGGAGCGATCTCCCTCGCCGAGTCGCTCGACGCAGTGCTGTGGCTGCTCGGTGACGCAGAGGACGGCTACGACGCGACGCTCGATGGCCACGTTGATGCGGCATCCATTCGCGTGGTCCGAGGGCTCCCGCCAGGTTTCGATATTCACGACGCGTACGCCGCGTGCGACCTAGTCGTCGTCGCTTCGACATGGGAGGGCTTTGGTAACCCTGTCCTTGAGTCAGTGACCCACCGGCGCCCGCTCGCGGTCCACCCCTATCCGGTGCTCAAAGAGATCCGGGGCTTCGGATTCACCTTTTTGGAGCTGGATGACGTGCGTGGAATCGAGCAGTTCCTCACCCGCCCCGAGGAAAATCTCTTCGCGCACAACGCCGCGATTGCCCGCGAAAACTTCAATGTGGCCGACTTACCGGGCCAACTTTCTGCGTTGCTGGAGAATTTGGGGGTTAAGTAACGCCCACTAGGCTTTACGTGATGGTCATTAATGACGAGCGTGCTTCACAGGGCGAGCGCACTCCACACGCGGAGCGGCGCGACCAACTCCTCCTCGTGGCGAGGAAGATTTTCGCCGAACGCGGCTTCCAAGCAACGACGATGGACGACATCGCGAAGGAAGCCGGCTTCACCAAACCAATCCTCTACCAGTACTTCGAGTCCAAGACCGAGTTGTACCGCGAAATCGTCAACCAAACTGCCCAGAAACTGCTCGA
>Ga0302267_10001066_pt1 | contig 35570 bp, 32 predicted proteins | sample III_Bog_E1_3_FD_194555 | JGI IMG/M metagenome (GOLD analysis project Ga0302267, IMG submission 194555) | Peat permafrost microbial communities from Stordalen Mire near Abisko, Sweden - III_Bog_E1_3 | ecosystem: Environmental > Terrestrial > Soil > Wetlands > Peat | place: Sweden: Abisko...
TCAGCACCAACCACTGCTCCTCGCTCAACAACACCAATCGCTTCTTCATAGAAGAAGCTCATCACTCTTCCCGCCTCCTCCATAAGTCTCTCTCTTGAGGCCGTACCCATTTATGCAACCAGTTCTATGGAGATGCACCCTTCACCGTCAGCGCCACCTCGGCATCTAGCGGAGCCGTCACGTACTCTGTCACCAGCGGCCCTGCCACCATCTCCGGCAATACCGTCACCCTGACGGGAACAGGCACTGTAGTCCTCGGCGCCACCCAGGCCGCCACCGCAAACTACACCACAGCCTCCACCTCCACCAGCTTCACCGTCGCACCGGCTACGCCCATTCTGGCCTTCGCTGCAATCCCATCTCACATCTATGGCGATGCACCCTTTGCCGTCAGCGCCACCTCGGCATCCAGCGGAGCCGTCACGTACTCTGTCACCAGCGGCCCTGCCACCATCGCCGGCAATACCGTCACCCTGACGGGAACAGGCACTGTAGTCCTCGGCGCCACCCAGGCCGCCACCGCAAACTACACCACAGCTTCCGCCTCCACCAGCTTCACCGTATCTACGCTCACACTCACCTTCCAGCCCATCTCGAACCACACCTACGGCGATCCGCCATTCACCGTTACCGCGACCTCTGCGTCGCCCGGTGCCATCACGTACTCCGTAGTAAATGGACCTGCCAGCATCTCCGGCAACACCGTGACCATTCTTGGAGCGGGAACCATTGCGCTATCAGCTACACAGGCAGCCAGCGGCTCTTATCCCACCGCGACAGCCTATGCCAACCTCATCGTGGCGCAGGCCGTGCCCACATTAACCTTTGCGACGATTGCGGCTCACACCTATGGCGATGCGCCTTTCACCGTTACCGCTACCTCGGCCTCCAATGGACCCGTAACCTACTCCGTGACCAGCGGCCCTGCCACCATCTCCGGCAATACCGTTACTCTGACAAATTTTGGCACTGTGGCGCTCAACGCCAGTCAGGCTGCCACCGCAAATTACACCGCCGCTACGGCAACAGCTTCATTCACCGTAGCGGCAGAGCCGCCTGGGCTAGCCTTCGTCACCATTCCCAATCAGTACTATGGTGTTCCGCCACTCACCGTCAGCGCCACTTCGGCCTCCAGCGGAGCCATCACCTATTCCGTGGCCAGCGGCCCTGCCACCATCTCCGGCGCCACGCTTACGCTCACAGGTAATGGCACGGTGGTGCTCAGCGCCACGCAGGCGGCCAACAGCTACTACGCTGCAGCAACTGTGACCACCAGCTTTGTCGTCATGAAGAGCTTCCTGCAGGGCGGCATAGCTTTTAGCGGCCAGTATCCCATCACCAGCGCTCACGTCTATCTCTACGCCGCTGGCACCACTGGCTACGGCAAAGCCTCGACCTCGCTGCTAACCAGCGCCTCCAACACTGCCTCTGACGGTAGTGGCAACTACTACGTCACCACAGACTCCGGCGGCAACTTCAACATGAGCGGTGACTACACCTGCATCCCTGGCACGGTTGGCTATCTATATCTCACCGGTGGCAGTTATGGCGGCGTTGCGAACTCGGCCATCGGCCTGCTTGCCGCGCTCGGAACCTGTCCTTCTGCTGGCAACTTCGCTACCACCTCGTCTTATGCGTTTATGAATGAAGTCACCACCATCGTTTCTGCCTATGCCATCTCTGGCTTCACGACTGATCCTACCCATGTCTCCAGCAGCGGAACTACGCTGGCGACCCTCGATATTCAGAATGCATTTGCCACTACGTTGAGCATGGTCAACCTCTCCACGGGAACAGCCCTCACCACCACCCCGTTGAATAGTGGCACCGTCCCTCAAGCCAAAATCAACTCTCTCGCCAACGTGCTGGCAGCCTGCATCAACTCCTCCGGCCCCAGCTCAAGCTCGTGCAGCACCTTGCTCAGCACGGCGCTCTCTGCCGGCACTACCGGCACCGCGCCTGCCAATACCGCAGCCGCCGCCATTAACATTGCGCATAATCCCGGAGTCAACATCACTGCGCTGTACGCCCTCAGCATCCTGACGCCCCCGTTCTATCCCGTGCTCACGGCCCAGCCCAATGACTTTACCCTCTCCCTCCTGTACGTTCTGGGTGGATACCCTGAAGTGATCGGGGTAGACACCAAAGGCAATGTATTAGTTGGCGGGAGTATCAGCCACGATAATGCCACCTGGGGCTATGTAGACAAAATAACCAATGCTGGTGCCACTATCGTGTCTGCCTACGCAATTAATGGAGCAGTAGAGTCTGGGGTTGTCGATGCATACGACAATCTATGGATTCAGCCGGCTGGTCTCTTCGTGCCTTCTGTCTCCAGGCTGACGTTCACTGGCAGTACTGTCTCGGCCTGGTCACCCGGTACGATCTCCATTAGCGCTCCTGCGTTTGACGGGTCAGGCCATACCTGGATTCCAGCTGTGAATTCTACCTTGGTCAAGCTCAACAGTGACGGAACCGCTGCCGCCGGCTCACCCTTTTCGATCTCCATTCAGGATATTGCCCTTGATGCTTCCGGCAACGTCTGGGGGCTGAATTCAACTGGGCTGGCCGAATATAGCAACGCCGGCACTCTGGTATTCAGCCATGTGACTGGATCTCTCGGCACTGTCAACGGACTCGCTCTCGACCAATCCGGCAATATCTGGATACCCAGTACACAGCAAGTAGGCAGTAATCCAGCCACCGGCTATGTCTATGGCTTTACCAGTACTGGCACTGCGCTTCCTGGCTCACCTTTCACCAGCAGCGGCATGTCTGCTGGTAGCTCCGTGGCCATCGATGGCGCGAACAACGTCTGGGCGGGGAATGGAGGTTCCGGCGTTACAGAGTTTACGAATACAGGCTCAACCGCACCCGACCCGGCAGGTTTCGCTGGACAATGCACCCCTTCTGCGATTGCCATCGATGGCTCCGGAAACATCTGGGGCGTATGTTACTGGACCAATAGTGTAGTGGAGTTCGTTGGTGCAGCTACACCAGTGCTATCACCCGCTGTAAGCCTGGCAGCACCCTACAATGCCCTGACCTCTAAACCTTAAGGTAGTAGTCAATACAGCTGCGTCGAATGTTTGATTATGCCCACATGAGGGGCGATCCGAAAGTTGCATACTGTCTCTGCGGCGAACGCGGCCCGAATTCGGCCTTCTACCTGCGCTACATCTTTGCCTTTTACGGATGCTGCGAAACGCTCAGCACATTCCCATCCGGGTCTTTGAACCAAGCCACCTTCGCTCCCGTCGGCGTCGTCCATACGCCCAGCTCATCCTGCGGCATGTGCTCATACCGCTCAAAACTCACGCCACGCTCCTGCAGGTTCTTCACCGCCGCCGCGATATCCGGCACTTGCCATCCCACCACCGTGCCAAACCCCGCTGGCATCTTCTGCGCCATCACCAGCCGCAGCATAATGCCGTTAGCGTTGAATTCCAGCGCAAACGGCGGCTCTTCCGACACCAGCCGCAGCCCCAGCGTGTCCCGGTAGAACGCCTTCGCCCGCTCCACATCCACGATGGGAACAAACGCAATAATGTTGTATTGGTTCAGCCCGGCTGCCTGCGTCATGCCGATAGCATGAACCCGTTTGCCGCGCCGAGGCAAGAGGAATTTCAGCCTCAATCCCCACTCTGCTGTACGCTTTCTGTGGAGCCTCCTATGCGCCTATCCATCCTTTGCACTGTCTGCGCCACCTTGCTCGTCAGCGCCTGCACTTTGCCCGCCCAGAGCACCCTTGACCCGCTGTCTCATCCCAGCGCCTCCACCGCCTCGCCGCTCACCCAGCCCACCCTGCCCCCCGGCACGCTCTTTCTCTTCGATCTTGAGAAAAAGTTCTCCGCGGCCACTCTCGCGGGCGGCGGCAGCGTCTTCGCCTCTTGGTTCGCCGAAGACGGTGTTGAAATTCAGAATAAGAAGGCACCCCTCGTCGGTCGCGCCGCCATCACCACCATGGCAAATTGGAATTCGAAAGACTATCAGCTCCAGTGGACGCCCCAGGGCGGTGCCATGATGCCCACCGGCGACTCCGGCTACACCTGGGGCCACTTTGAAGCCCGCTCCCAGGACGCCTTCGGCAAAACTACCCTCACCACCGGCCGCTACATCTCCTTCTGGAAGAAGCAGCCTGACGGCGCCTGGAAGGTCGCTCTCGACACCAGCAATGAGGAACCGGAAGACTGCGGCTGCACCGTTCCCCCGCCCGCCCCCGCGGCTCCCCAAACGCATCCATGATTTGTCCACGTTTTATCCATGATGTATCCATGAAAAACCCGTCAGCATCCGCACCGGGAACCATGTAGGCTAGTCGAAATGGGCACTACCGCAACACCTCCGCAGCAGCAGATGCACCGCGAAAAACGTACCGCTGCCATTGTTTCCCTGGTAGCCGCGGTCCTGATGTCTGCGCTGAAGCTCTCCGCCGGCCTCCTCACCGGCTCCCTCGCCCTCCTCTCTGAAGCCGCCCACTCCGCCCTCGATCTCATCGCCTCCTGCATCACTCTCTTCTCCGTGCAGGTCTCTGACCGCCCCGCCGACGAAGACCACAACTACGGCCACGCCAAAATCGAGAGCCTCTCCGCCTTCATTGAGACGGTCCTCATGGTTACCCCATGCATATGGATCATCACTGAGGCGATCCGCCGCATCGCCGGCCATCATGCCGCGCTTCAGCTCAGCCCCTGGACCTTCTTCATTCCACTGCTCGCCATCGCGGTTGACACCTACCGTTCGCGCGCCATGCGCCGTGTTGCTCGCCGCCACGGCAGCCCCGCGCTCGAAGCTGACGCGCTCCACTTCAGCACTGACATCTGGTCCTCCGTCGCTGTTCTCATCGGCTTGATTAGCGCCTGGGCCGGTGTGCGTTGGCATATTCCGCATCTGCAACTGGCAGATCCCATTGCCGCCCTCGTCGTCTCCGCCGTTATCCTGCGAGCCTGCTGGCAGCTCGCGCATGAGACCGTGAATGCGCTGCTGGACGCCACTCCCAAGCAACTCCGCCGCGACCTGATGCGCGAATTGAATCGCATGGATGGTGTGCACGATGTAGAGCGCGTCCGCGTTCGCCACGCGGGCAACGAATACTTCGTCGATCTCACACTCGGCCTGGCGCGCAATCTCACCTTCCAGCGCTCCGAACAGATCGTCTCCTCCGCTACTGAAGCTGTGAAGCGCATTCTTCCCGCAGCAGACGTCGTTGTCCACACCGTCCCGCGCGCCACGTCCACTGAGAGTATCTTTGACCGCGTTCGCGCCGTCGCTTCGCGTGCCAGCGTGTCCATCCACGAAGTCACCGTGCAGCAATTAGAGAACAAGCTGCAGGTCGAACTGCACGTAGAAGTCGATGAAAAACTCTCACTCCGCGAGGCACATGATTTCGTGACCGTACTGGAGCACCAGATGCTGGACGAAGTACCTGAGATTGCCAGCATCCTCACCCACATTGAGAGCGAACCGGCGCAGATCGACCATCCTGCCAGCCAGGACCGCGATAACCTCATCGTGGAAACCAGCCTGCGCAAAGTCGCTCAAAATTTCCCCCAGATCCTCGACATCCACGATGTCCTGGTCTCGCGTGTACGCGAGCACGTCCATATCTCCTGTCACTGCACTCTGCCCGATGACCTCGGAATGGACCAGGTGCACGAAGTTATGACGGCCTTTGAGATCAGCGCCAAGCTCGACAACCCCCAGATCTACCGCATGTTGATCCACCCCGAACCCGCAACCGATAATCGCAGGTAATCACTCTCGCCCTCCACGCTGGAGTGCGACAATAGACAACGTATGCGCAGGTTCTTCCGAATCGTTCTAGCCGCTCTCGCCATGATGTCCGTTGCGCTGGTCTCCGCGCTCGCCACCATGCGGCTGGCTATTCACGGCACCGAAGTGGCAGTGCCCAATCTCTCCGGCCTTACGCTGGCTGAAGCCAGTGACCTCACCCTGGGCAAGCGCCTCAATCTTAATCTTGAGAACAGCTTCTACAGCACCACCGTTCCCGCCGGTCGCGTACTCGCGCAATCGCCTGCGCCCGGAACCAAGGTTCGCAAGCAGTGGAACGTCCGTGTCACCCAGAGTCTTGGCCCGCAGCGCGTCGCCATTCCAAACGTGCTCGGCCAGCAGGAGCGCGAAGCCACGCTCAACATCCGCCACGTCGGCCTGAACATCGGCATCGTTGGCCACCTTCCCGGCCCGGCCTCAAATGCTCCCGGTGTAGTGCTGGCGCAATCGCCACCACCCAACGCCGCCGGGGTCGATCGTCCGCGCGTCAGCATCCTCCTAAGCCAGACAGATGCGCCTCCGCCACCCGCCTTCGTCATGCCGGATGTCGTACGCATGAACTACGCCCAGGCTGTTCTGGTGCTCGGCAATGCCGGTCTACACGTCGCCGCCGCGCAGGGTGTCGTCATGGGCGTTCCCGCTGCCGCGCCTGCTGCCGCTGCAACTCCCGCAAAGCCCGCCCCGACTACTCCCGCACCAGCCACAACCAGCACCATTGCCGGAGGCACAGTGATTGCGCAATATCCTGCTGCCGGTCACCGCGTCACCACCGCAGACAGCATCCACCTCAGCATCGCCCGCTGAGTAAGTCTTATATTTCGCTTATCTTTTGGCGTAGTTACTCTACCCACCAGCTAAAATAGAAGAGCGAAATCAAAGAGCAGAGCTCTACAGCGCTCCCAAAGTTTCGATATAACTCTTTTAGAATCAAATATTTAATATCCAGATGTTTGTTTTCAAATATTTACACTGCAACAGCTTAGATAAAATAATGAAAAAAAGATAGTTAGAGAACTAAGTGGGGAGGGGCATCGCTAGAAACTTTGCCAACTTTCCACGCTTTGCATTCTGTTACAGAGTCGTCTTGAATCGTGTCAGGAGTCACTTTCCCTATGTCTGTTGCCAAAGAGAAGCCAGTCACCACTGACCTGCAGCAGCTTGCTGCTGACGTTGTAGCCAAGGCGCTGAAGGCTGGCGCATCGGATGCCGAAGCTGTCATCGCTGAGGGCGATGAATTCTCCGTCCTCGTTCGCCTGGGCCAGGTTGAGACGCTTACTGAATCGGGCTCGCGCGCCATCGGTCTGCGCGTCTTTCTGAACTCCGGCGACAAGGGCTTGCGCGTCGCATCTACATCTTCCTCGGATCTCTCCAAAGACAGCATTGAGCACCTCGTAAGCGGCGCCATCGGCCTTGCTAAGATCACCAGCGTCGATCCCTTCGCCGGTCTGCCTGAGAGCGGCGCGTTCGGTAAGCTCGAAGGCGACCTCGCTCTCAGCTTTGACGATGTCTATACCCTTAGCGGCGAAGAGCGCATCTCGCTTGCCCGTCGCGCAGAAGAAGCCGCTCTCTCCGCGGATACACGCATTCAGAACTCAGACGGCGGCAGCTTTGATACAGGCACCGGCCACAAGATACTGGTCAACTCGCGCGGCTTCGCGGGCGAGTATCGCCGCTCCCACTGCTCTATCTCCGCTGTTCCCATCGCGCAGGATGCGACGGGTGGCATGCAGCGCGACTACTGGTACTCCTCTGCACGCACGCTCAAGCTGCTGGACTCACCGGAATCCATCGGCAAAGAAGCTGCCCGCCGCACCCTTCGTCGCCTCGGTGGCCGCCGCGTTCCCACGCAGAAAGCTTCCATCGTCTTCTCCAAGGAGATGGCGCGCGGCATCATGGGCAATATCTTCGAAGCCGCGAATGGAGACAGCATCTATCGCAGCGCTTCCTTCTTCACCGGCATGTTGGGTGAGCGCGTAGCCGGAGAAAATGTGACTGTCATTGACGACGGCACCCTGGTCTTTGAGAAAGACGGCATCCGCTACGGCGGCTTCGGCACATCGCCCTACGACAGCGAGGGCCTCAAGTCCCGGCGTACCGTCGTCATCGAAAAAGGCATCCTGAAAAACTATCTGCTCAACACCTACACGGGCCGCAAGCTGAACATGCCTTCCACCGCCAACGGTTCACGCGGCCTCGCCGGCAACCCCGGTATCGGCTCCGGCAATTTTTATCTCGAAGCCGGCACCCAGACCCCGCGCGAGATTATCGCCGATGTGAAGAGCGGTCTTTACGTGACTGAAACCATGGGTTTCGGTGTGAACCTGGTGACCGGCGATTATTCGCAGGGCGCATCCGGCATCTGGATTGAGAACGGCATCTTCACCCACCCGGTCGAAGAGATCACCATCGCCGGCAATCTGAAGGAGATGTACCGCAATATTGTCGCCATCGGCAACGATCTGGTCTTCCGCAGCTCCGCCGCCTCCCCCACCATCCGCATAGAAGGCATGACCATCGCCGGGGCGTAACAGCACTCACAGCGCACAACAAAGGCCTCCGCGATGGAGGCCTTTGTTGTACCAGAAAGTTTAGAACTAAAAGTGGTACGCGATGCCGATTGCCGGGATCGAAGACCACTCATAGCGGTTGGTCTTGAAGGTGGGGGAGTTGAACGTCGGTGCCTTGGCGAGGAACCCGCGATACTCCAGGCGGATGTCGAAGCTGGGGCTGATCTCATATGCCAGACCCGCGCCGGCCAGACCACCCACGTTGGTGTTCTGCTTCAGATCCAGCTGCTGGGTGCCGTAATCGCTCAGCGGGGTGTAAATCAGTGCGCCGATACCTATCTCAACAAACGGATTGAAGTTGCGGTAGTTCCGCGTATATACATATGCGCCGGTCATCTCCTGCTGGCGCGTATGCACATAGACCGGCGAATAATAGCCGAGCACGCCGGTGGAGAACTTCTGGGAGTTATGTGCCCACCCATAATTCACCTCAAGTGCACTGCGTGGTGTGACCATGTATCGGTAGCTCGCCAGAAAACCACCGGAGATGGTGGAGGTCTGCGTGACCGTGTTGCCATAGACCTGCGGATCCGCAACAGCAATTCCGCTCAAACTGATATCCTGTCGGCTTTCCTGCGCAAAGGCTGCCGTTGCCAGAAAAAGCAGACCTACAAAAACCATCATCTTCTTCATGCTTAAGTTCAATCCCTTCCTTCACACGATGCGCATGGGCGGTCACGTGGGTCCGGCCATGCCTTGTCCCGGGTTGCGGAAGAAGGCGGCTCAGAACAGTGTTTTCATTGTAACCGGAAGAGGGGTGAAAGCGGGGGGTCCGGCCCGGTTATCCTTCCCACCCGGGAAAATCCCCCATTCCAAAAGAAACGGCCGGCTGAGTTCTGCACTCGACCGGCCGGTCTCTTCAATTACTACAACCCGATTACTGCGCTGGCGGAGGAGGGGGCGGATTGTCGCCACCACCACCGGGGCCACCGTGGTCATGATGCTCTCCCATGCGCTCCTTCATCTTAGCGACCATCTCGTCATACTTTTTCTGCTGGTCAGGGGTCAGGACAGCGCGCACCTTGCTCTGGCGATCTTCCATCGCAGCCTTCATTTGCTCACGCATGTCCTTCTTGTCGCCGGCGCCTGCGTTGTCATGCGCTGCCTTCATCTTGGCATCGCTGTCCGCGAATATCTGCTTGATCTGCGCCTGCTGTGCATCCGTCAGGTTCAGGTGCTTGGTCAGCATCTCCAACTGGTGCGCGTCGCGCTCCTGCGGCGACATGTGCCCCCCGGGCCCACCCTCATGGCCCGCCGGCGGAGGAGGCGGCGGTGTTGCCGTGTCCTGTGCGAGCACAGTAAACGGTGCTGTAAGTGCTGCACTACAGACGGCCAGCATGGCCATCCGAATCATTCTTGTCTGAAGTCGGTTCATGATTGCCTGATCCTATGCTTCTTTAGGCTCCGGCTTGCGCCGGGCAGGTGGAACTATCTCTTCAGACGGGGAATTCACCCGAAGGTTGCGCTCTGCCAAAGAATAAAGTTATGCCGTGCGGTCCGGTTCAAAGTGATGTGGGTCACCGTTTTCCGCAGCATAACTCTCCACCACCTTCAGAAATGCAACCGCCGCGTGCGACAGGCTGGCATGCTTGCGATGGATCAATCTCAACTTGCGCTCAAACTGCAGCTCAGGTGCTGCCACCCGGACTAACCGACCGCTCTGCAATTCAGGCTCTACTGTCAGTTGCGGTACCAGCGCCACACCGTTGCCCAGCGCCACAAAGCGCTTGATCGCCTCCAGCGACGGCAGTTCTACGCCCATCTGCAGCTTCGTTTTATGCCGCGCAAATGCCTGGATCACCTTTTCCCGCAACGGCGAAGGCACATTGTGCGCAATGAAATTCTCATGCCCAAGATCACGAATCGTCACAGACTTTTTCTTCGCCAGCGGGTGCTTCGGATTCACCACGAATGCCAATTCATCGCGATATGCCACGATGGACTTGATCTGCCGGTCTTCCGGCCGAAATGAAATCACTCCAATCTCCACCGCATGCAGTAGCACCTGATCCGCCACCCTGCTGGCTAGCGAGCGATGCACCGCCACCTTGATATGCGGATTATTGCGGCGAAAGGTATCCAGCAGTGGCAGTAGGTACAAGCAGGTATATTCGTTGGCCGCAATGTTCAGCACGCCGCGATGAAGTTCGCGTAGCTGCGAAAGCGCCAGGCCCGCCTCCTCCCGCAAGTACAGCAGCTTCTGCGCATACTCACGCAGAGTGACGCCCGCATCAGTCAAAGTAGCATCGCGCGACGAACGCTCAAACAGCGTCTCGCCGACCTCTTCCTCCAGTTTGCGGATCACCTGGGAGATGGCCGGCTGGGTACGGTGCAATCGCGCAGCAGCCCGCGAAAAACTGCGTTCTTCCGCTACTGCCAGGAAGGTTTCCAGTTGAAAAAGATCCATCATTTGAGGCCTCCTGCATCGGCTGGCCGGGCTCGCCCTGCATCGCTTATCCTATTATAAGAATTTTGCATGGCCTTCTGCATATACATAAGAGCACGTTATGATTATGGAGGTTGGAGATGCCCATGACCACAAACGATCAGGTATTTTTCTTCGACACCACTCTGCGCGACGGCGAGCAGTCGCCCGGCTGCACCATGCATACGGCAGAAAAGCTTCGTCTGGCACACCAGCTCGCCCACCTTGGCGTGGATGTGCTGGAGGCTGGCTTTCCCGTCTCATCAGAGGGTGACTTCGCAGCGGTGCAGCAGATTGCCCGTGAAGTGAAGGGGCCGCGCATGGCTGCGCTGGCCCGCGCCAAGCGCGAAGATATTGAGTATGCCGCCCGCAGTGTTGAATCGGCGGCAAAGAACCGTATCCACGTATTTCTCTCCTGCAGCGATCTGCACATGGAGTACAAGCTCAAGATCACCCGCGCCCAGGCAGAAGAGCAGGCTGGCGAGATGGTGCGACTGGCTCGCACCTACGTGGATGATGTCGAGTTCTCCCCGGAAGACGCCACCCGCACCGATCCTGACTTCCTGGTCAAGATCGTCGGCATCGCGGTCGCCGCTGGGGCCACAGTCATCAACGTACCAGACACCGTGGGCTACACCGTGCCGGAGGAGTATGCTGCGACCTTCACCATGCTTCGCGAACGCGTGCCCGGCATTGAGAATGTGACGCTCTCCGCTCACTGTCACGACGATCTCGGCCTCGCGGTCGCTAATTCACTGGCTGCCGTCAACGCCGGAGCGCGCCAGATCGAGTGCACCATTAACGGCATTGGCGAACGCGCTGGCAATGCGCCGCTGGAAGAACTGGCCGCGGCCATGATGGTGCGTCCTGACAAGTTTTCGTACCACCATAAGCTGAAGATGACGGAGCTCTACCCCACCAGCAACCTGTTGGCCAGCATCATCAGCTTCGGTGCCTCGCCCAACAAGGCTGTCGTCGGAGCCAATGCATTCGCACACGAGTCCGGCATTCACCAGCACGGCGTGCTGGCCAACCCACTCTGCTACGAGATCATGACGCCGGAATCTGTCGGCGTGACCAAGACCAACATCGTTCTGGGCAAGCACAGCGGTCGCAAGGCACTCGATATGCGCCTCCGCGAGCTTGGCCATTCGCTCTCGCGCGAAGAGCTGGAGCCGGTCTACTACCGCTTCACCGAGCTGACAGATCGCAAGAAGAACATCTACGACCAGGATCTTCTCGGTCTGCTCCACGACGTAAGCGCACAGACCTAAGCGGCAGCCGAGCCATAGTTGCCAGGCATGCCGAAAAAGTTTCCCGAACCAGTCTTTACCAGCGTCATCGCTTTTCCGATGACGCACAACCGTAAGTGAGGATGAATGAAGCTGAAGATTGCAGTGCTTGCAGGTGATGGAATCGGCCCCGAAGTAACCGCACAGGCGCTCGCCGTGTTGCGTGCCGTGGCTGCCTCGGGCGGTCACAGCTTTGCATACGCTGAGCTTCCCATCGGCGGCATTGCCATCACCAACTTTGGAACTCCGCTCCCGGAGAAGACTATTCAGGAGTCGCTTGCATCGGACGCAGTTCTGCTGGGCGCTGTAGGTGACAACAAGTTCAACGCCTTGCCCCCCAGTGAGCGCCCGGAAGCTGGCCTGCTCAAGATTCGCAAGGAGCTCGGCGGCTTCGCCAACCTGCGCCCCTCTGTCGCCTACCCTGCCCTGGCAGAGAACTCTTCGCTGCGTGCCGACGTCACCAAGGGCACAGATATTCTCTTCGTTCGCGAACTCCTCGGCGGCCTCTACTTCGGCTCTCCCCGCGAATGGAACAAGCAGACCGGCGAAGCCATTAACACCATGCGCTACACGCGCGATGAAGTCGTTCGCGTCGCGAAGATCGCCTTCCAGCTCGCCCAGAAGCGCAGGAAGAAGGTCACCTCCGTCGACAAGGCGAACGTACTGGAAGTCTCGCAAATGTGGCGCGCCACGGTAAATGAAGTCGCGGCAGACTACCCCGACGTCACGCTTGAACATCAGTTGGTCGACTCCATGGCGATGCATCTGATGAACATTCCGCGCAACTTCGATGTTGTGCTCACAGAGAATCTCTTCGGCGACATCCTCTCTGACGAAGCCGGCGTCATTACCGGCTCGCTCGGCATGTTGCCCTCGGCCACCATCGGCGGCAAGGTCAACCTCTTCGAGCCCGTGCACGGCTCCGCGCCAGACATCGCCGGCACCGGCAAAGCGAACCCACTCGGCGCGATCCTGACCGCAGCGATGGTGCTGCGCCACTCCGGCGGCCTCGAAGCCGAAGCTAAGGCGATCGAAGATTCTGTCACCGCGGTGCTCGACAAGGGCCTGCGCACCGCAGACATCGCACGCGGCGCGGCCTTCGTAAAGACCGGCGAGATGGGCCATGCCGTACTCGACGAGTTGAAGACGAGATTGAAATAAATGTAAGGAGGAACATGAGGCTTCAACAGAGAGCAATGCTGGTCAACGCGGCCATATTCGTTGGACTTATCTTCTGTTGGTTTAGAGGCTATCCGCTTTTGGCAATCGTGATAGCAGGCGTCCTGTGTTTCGCTGTTGTAAATTTTATTTTCATATTCAGATTCAAGAACGAAAGCAAGACCAAGATTCAGTAGTTGAGGAAATAACACATGGCAGCAAAGACAATGTTCGAGAAGGTCTGGGAGCAACACCTTGTAGCAGAGCCCGCGGGCGAGCCGTCGCTGCTCTACATCGATCTGCAGCTGGTGCACGAAGTCACCTCGCCGCAAGCGTTTGACGGCCTGCGTATGACCGACCGCAAGCTGCGCCGCCCTGACCGCCACATTGCTACGGTAGACCACAACGTGCCCACCAGCAGCGTGCAGGACCGCCTCGTCATCGCCGACCAGATCGCAAATACTCAAATTTCCGCCCTACGCAAGAACTGCGCTGAATTTGGCATCGAATTCTACGACGTGCAGGACACCAACCAGGGCATCGTCCACATGATCGGGCCGGAACTTGGCCTGACCAAGCCGGGCATGACTATCGTATGCGGCGACTCGCACACCAGCACCCACGGTGCTTTTGGCGCGCTCGCATTCGGCATCGGCACCAGCGAAGTAGAGCACGTGATGGCCACGCAAACGTTGCCGCAGGAAAAACCGAAGACCTTCCGCATCAATGTCGAAGGCAAGCTGCCCTACGGTGTCACGGCGAAGGACATCATCCTCGACATCATCGGCCGCATCGGCACTGCAGGCGCCACCGGCTACGTGGTTGAGTACGCCGGCTCCGCCATCCGCGCGCTCTCCATGGAAGGCCGCATGACCATCTGCAACATGAGCATTGAAGCAGGTGCGCGCGCCGGCATGATTGCTCCGGATGAAACCACCTTCGCGTACCTGAAGGGCCGCAAATGCTCGCCGAAGGGCGCCGCATGGGATGAAGCCGTCGCCCACTGGAAGACGCTGCCCACGGAAGCTGGCGCAACCTTCGACCGCGAGCTCACCATCGACGCTGCCACACTCGCACCGCGCGTTACCTGGGGCACCTCGCCCGGCATGGTGACCGGTATTAGCGACAAAGTTCCTTCGCCCGCCGACACCGCCAATGAAGCGGATCGCAAGAGCTACGAGCGCGCGCTGGAATATATGGACCTGAAACCCGGCACAAAGATCGAAGAGATCCCCGTCGACCGCGTCTTCCTCGGCTCCTGCACCAATGGCCGCATTGAAGATCTCCGCGCTGCCGCTGAGATTGTGGATGGCTACCACGTCGCCACCACCGTCAGCGCAATGGTTGTGCCCGGCTCGCAGAAGGTAAAAGTTCAGGCTGAACAGGAAGGCCTGGACATCATCTTCAAGAACGCCGGCTTCGACTGGCGCGAACCCGGCTGCAGCATGTGCCTTGGCATGAACCCGGACATTCTGGAACCCGGCGAACGCTGCGCCTCCACCAGCAACCGCAACTTCGAAGGCCGCCAAGGCCGCGGTGGCCGCACTCACCTGGTCAGCCCGGTGATGGCCGCCGCCGCCGCCATCACTGGCCACTTTACTGACGTCCGCACCTGGAAGTTCAACAGCCGCAAGGAGGCCCGCTAATGGAAGCCATCAAGACACTCACCGCTACCGCCGCGCCTCTGCCCTTGCCGAACATTGACACTGACCAGATCATTCCCAAGCAGTTTCTTAAGAGGATTGAGCGCGCCGGCTACGGCGATTTTCTTTTCTACGACTGGCGCAGGATTCAGGACGGCCCCGACGCAGGCAAGCCCGATGCCAGCTTCGTGCTGAACAAGCCGGAGTACAAAGACGCGAAGATCCTGATCGCAGAAAAGAACTTCGGCTGCGGCAGCTCGCGCGAACATGCCGCCTGGGCCATCCATCAGTTCGGCTTCCGCGTGGTTATCGCGCCCAGCTTCGCAGACATCTTCTTCTCCAACGCAGGCAAGAACGGCATCATTCTCGTCCGCCTCTCCGAAGCCGACGTGGAGACTCTGCTGCAGCGCTCCACCGCGAACCCGCAACACAAGATCACCATCAACGTGGAAGACCAGACCGTCACCGACGAGCAGGGCTTCTCTGCGCACTTCGATATGGATCCCTTCCGCAAGTACTGCCTCGTAAACGGCCTCGACGACATCGGCCTCACCCTGCGCTACGAGAAGGATCTCGACAAGTTTGAGGCAAAGCACGACAACGAATTTTGGTCTGCGCCAAAAGTACAGACTGCTTAGTTCCAGGGCGAGGTGCTTGTCCTCGCTGCAACGCACAAGAGTAGCCGGGGTTTTCGCCCCTGAAGGAATGAGCAAGTGAGCAATCAAATCAATCCGAAGAAATACTCCATCCCATTGACCGAAGGCCCCAGCCGCGCCGCCGCGCGTTCCTATCTCCGTGGCGTCGGCTTCAGCAAAGAAGACCTGCACAAGCCCATCATCGGCGTTGCCAATACCTGGACCGAGATCGGCCCCTGCAATTTCCACCTGCGCGACGTAGCCGAGGCCGTGAAGCAGGGCATCCGCGACGCAGGCGGCACACCGATGGAGTTCAACACCATCACCATCTCCGATGGCATCACCATGGGCACCGAGGGCATGAAGGCCTCGCTCATCTCCCGCGAAGTCATCGCGGACTCCATCGAGCTCGTAGCCCGCGGCAACCTCTTTGACGGCATCGTCTGCATCGCCGGCTGCGACAAGAACATGCCCGGCACCATCATGGCCATGTGCCGCCTCGATATCCCCGGCCTCATGCTCTACGGCGGCAGCATCGCTCCCGGCAAGCTCGCGCAGCCCGACGGCAGCAGCAAAGACATCACCATCCTCAACGTCTTTGAAGGCATGGGCTCGCACGCCGCCGGCAAGATCAATGACGATCAGCTTGAAGCCCTCGAAGCCGCAGCCTGTCCCGGTCCCGGCGCCTGCGGTGGCCAGTTCACCGCCAACACCATGGCGATGGCCGGTGAATTTCTCGGCATCTCGCCCATCCACCTGACCGGCGTGCCCGCGATGGATGCGGACAAGGCTTCCGCCTCGCGCGAAGCCGGCCGTCTCATCATGGATCTCGCGCGCAACGACCTGCGCCCCTCCAAGATCATCACCAAAGAATCGCTGGAGAACGCCATCGTCTCCGTCTGCGCCTCGGGCGGTTCCACCAACGCAGTGCTGCACCTCATCGCCATCGCCAGTGAGCGCGGCCTCGACCTCTCCATTGACGACTTCAACGCCATCAGCGAGAAGACGCCCATCATCTGCGATCTCACCCCCGGCGGCAAGTACGCTGCGATGGACTACCAACACGCCGGCGGTTCGCGCCTGCTCGCCAAGCGCCTGCTCGATGCCGGTCTGCTGCATGCAGACACCATCACCGTTACCGGCAAGACTCTCGGTGAGGAGGCCAAGGCTGCCGTGGAAACACCCGGTCAGGTCGTCATCCACACCGTGGACAAGCCGTTGAAAGCCACCGGCGGTCTCGTCATCCTGCACGGCAACCTCGCGCCCGAAGGCTGCGTGGTCAAAGTTGCCGGCCACGAGCGCATCTACCACCAGGGCCCGGCACGCGTCTTCGACGATGAAGGCTCCGCCCACGCCGCCGTGGAAGCCGGCAAGATCAATCCCAATGACATTCTAGTCATCCGTTACGAGGGTCCGCGCGGAGGCCCCGGCATGCGCGAGATGCTCGCCGTCACCGCCGCCGTCAAGGGCATCCCAGAGCTGTCTGAGACCGTCGCCCTGCTCACGGACGGACGCTTCTCCGGAGCCACCCGCGGCCTGATGGCAGGGCACGTCGCGCCGGAAGCCCAGCTCGGCGGCCCCATCGCCGCCGTGCATGAAGGCGACCTCATCACCTTCGACATCAAGAAGCGTGAACTCACCCTCGAAGTTCCCGCGGAAGAGATTGCAAAGCGCCTGAAGGCATTCAAGGCACCGGCCCCGCGTTACAAACGCGGCGTCTTCGCCAAGTACGCCAACAGCGTCAGCAGCGCCAGCGAGGGCGCAGTCACCACCTAGTCAGCAAGTCAGCGAGTTAGGCAAAAAGAACACGCAGAGGAGCACACGATGGCAAAGACGAACGGAAACAACGCGAAGAAGAGTGCAACTGAGTTGAACGCACACCTCACCGGCGCCGAGATCATGTGGGCCACGCTCGTCGGCGAAGGCGTAGAGACTGTATTCGGCTACCCCGGCGGCGCCATCCTGCCGGCGTACGATGCGTTGCGCAAGTTTCCCATCCACCATGTGCTCGTTCGCCATGAGCAGGGCGCGGCCCACATGGCCGACGGCTACTCGCGCGCCTCCGGCAAGGTCGGCGTCTGCGTCGCAACCTCCGGCCCCGGTGCCACTAATCTGGTCACCGGCATCGCCACGGCCATGCTGGACTCCATCCCGCTGGTCTGCATTACCGGCCAGGTCTCGTCGAAAGTCCTCGGCTCTGACGCATTCCAGGAGATCGACATTACCGGCATCACCCTGCCGATTACCAAGCACAACTTCCTCGTTACCAAAGCCGAAGAAGTTGCCCCCGCGATTCGCAAAGCCTTTCAGATCGCCAAGACCGGCCGCCCCGGCCCCGTGCTCGTCGATATCACCAAGGACGCGCAGCAAGCCACCGCGCTCTTTGACTTTGACGCCGCCGGACCCGCGCCGCATCGCCCCCACCCCATGCTCAGTGCCGAGAGCGCCGCCATGGCAGAGGCGATCGAACTTATCAAGCATGCCAAGCGCCCCGTCATCCTTGCGGGCCACGGCATTCTGCAGGCAGAAGCGATGGAGCAGGTGCGCCAGTTCGCAGAGCGCCACCAGATTCCTGTCGCCTGCACCCTGCTCGGCCTCGGCGCCTTCCCTGCCTCGCATCCGCTCTCGCTCGGCATGATGGGTATGCATGGCGAAAGCTGGGTGAACAACGCTATCCAGCAGTCCGATTTGCTGCTCGCCTTCGGCATGAGGTTTGATGACCGAGTCACCGGCAACGTCACCAGCTTCGCCGTCAACGCGAAGAAGATTCACGTCGATATAGACCCCTACGAGATCAATAAGATTATAAAGATCGACGTCGCGCTCATCGGCGACCTGCGCGAAGTGCTCACAACCCTTCTGCCGCTGCTGCCGCAGAAGAACGACACCACCTGGATTCGCGAAGTGATGGCCATGAAGGGTGACGAAGCCGTCCGCGACATCATCAACCTGCCAGACACCGGTCATCTCTATGCCGCACACGTCATCAACGATCTCTGGCGCGAGACCGGCGGCAACTCCATCATCGCCACCGACGTGGGCCAGCATCAGATGTGGGAGGCGCAGTACTACAAGCACGACGAGCCGCGCACGCTCATCACCTCCGGCGGCCTCGGCACCATGGGCTTTGCGCTGCCCGCCGGCATCGGCGCCAAGATGGGCCAGCCCGCCAAAGACGTCTGGATCATCGCCGGCGACGGCGGCTTCCAGATGACCGCCGCCGAGCTCTCCACCGCCGTGCAGGAGAACCTCGACATCAACATCGCCGTCATCAACAACGGTTTTCTCGGCATGGTGCGCCAGTGGCAGGAGGCCTTCTACGAGAAGAACTACTCCTGCTCGCCCATCCTCTCGCCAGACTTCGTCAAACTCGCTGAAGCCCACGGCATCCAGGGCATCAGCGTCTCTAGTCGCGCCGACGTCATCCCCGCCGTGAAAGCCGCGCGCAAACACAAGGGCCCCTTCCTCATCAACTTCCAGGTCGAGAAGGAAGACGGCGTGTACCCCATGATCGCCCCCGGCGCCGCACTGCACGAGATGGTACGCAGGCCGAAGCAGAATCCGCTGATTGAAGTGCCGGAAGATTTGTAGAGATGACCGACAAAGAAATGAAAGCTCTATGGTCAAGTCTCAGTAAGTGCAAACGAATATCGCTGAAGAATGGGATGGGATGCCAAGAGCACAAACTTACCCACGAAGGCTTTGGTGTGTATGCCCTCTGGGACAAAAACAAAAGGCTGTTATATGTAGGGCATTCTCATACTGATAGGAAGGCTAAGGGGAAGTATTGTGGAATCAAGGACCGACTTGACAGCCATCGGCTTGGGGGCGGAACGCTAGGAACTGCGCTTTTCGCGGTCAAGGTTGGTCGGGAGTATACGAAACAAGATTGGGAAGACAGTGCTAGCGGGAAACTTCCCTTCGCTTCCAGAATACAGAAATACATTCGCAAAAATGTGCAGTATAGTTTCGTGAAAACAACATCAATTGACAAAGCTAAAAGACTCGAGCGGTGGATACATACCGAAAAAGATCCATTACTGAATAACCTAGCGAGAAGATTTAAGGCTGAAACGAAGCGTAAGAAAGCTCTGAACATTATTTCCTGAGGTCCTAATGCTGCACACATTCGTAGCACTCGTTGAAGATAAGCCCGGCGTACTCACCCGCGTCGCCTCGCTCTTCCGCCGTATGAACATCAACATCGTCTCGCTCACCGTCGGCGAGTCCGAGCAGGCAGACACCTCGCGCATGACCATCGTCACCGAGGCGCCCGAACACGCCGCCTCGCGCATCCGCGCCGCGCTCTACAAGCTGGAGATTACTCGCGATGTGGACGAAGTGGGCCGCGACTCCGCCGTTATCCGTGAGCTTGCGCTCATCAAAGTCGCCGTCGGGCCCCACGCCGTTCGAAATCAGCAGCGCACTCACCTCTTCTCGCTCGCCGAAGTCTTCAAGGCGCGCATCGTGGACCTCGCTCCGGAGTCGCTGATGCTGGAGATTACCGGCGGCGCCAGCAAGATCGAAGGCCTGATCCAGGTGCTGAAAGAGAGCGAATACGAGATACTGGAGATATCGCGCACCGGCCGCATGGCCATGCGCCGCGGCCACCACACCAGCCGGGTGATGAAGGCGCTGGAAGAGCCACCCAAGCGCAAGAACGGCGATCATCCGCGTAAACCCAGGAAAGCTGACCTGATTTCTGGCGAATTCTCGGAGAAGTAATTGCGCAAGGCAGATTTTTCGCTCAGCATGACAAGTTTTGAATGAACGGCAATTTAGAAATTTCAACTACAGAAAGCAAAGGAAAACATAATGGCTAAGACTTACCACGACGCAGATGCAGACCTCTCCATCATCCAGGGCAAGAAGGTCGCCATCATCGGCTACGGCTCACAGGGCCATGCCCACGCGCTCAACCTGAAAGACTCCGGCGTGCATGTCGTCGTCGGCCTCCGCTCCGATTCCTCCTCCGTTGCCAAGGCGCAGAAGGCAGGACTCGAAGTAAAGTCCGTTGCCGATGCCACCAAGTGGGCAGACGTTATCATGATGCTCACCCCCGACCAGATCACCCACAAAATCTATGCAGCAGACGTCGCTCCCAGCCTGACGCCCGGCAAAACGCTGATGTTTGCCCACGGCTTCAATATCCGCTACAAGACCATTACCCCCCCCGCCGGGGTAGACGTTTCGTTGGTCGCGCCGAAGGCCCCCGGCCACCGCGTCCGCGAGGTCTTCGTCGAAGGCGGCGGCGTTCCCGCGCTGGTCGCAGTGGAACAGGATGCCAGCGGCCATGCGCTCGCGCTCGCTCTGAGCTACGCCAAGGGTATCGGCACCACCCGCGCCGGAGTGCTGCAGACCACCTTCACCGAAGAGACGGAGACTGACCTCTTCGGCGAGCAGGCTGTGCTCTGCGGCGGCACCGCTGCGCTGGTCAAGGCTGGCTTTGACACCCTCGTGGAGGCAGGCTATCAGCCCGAGCTGGCCTACTTTGAGTGCCTGCACGAGCTCAAGCTCATCGTCGATCTGATGTACCGCGGCGGCCTCGCCTACATGCGCTACTCCATCTCTGACACGGCGGAGTGGGGAGACTACGTTGCCGGCCCGCGCATCGTGACGCCGGATGTCAAGAAAGCCATGCGCAAGCTGCTGGACGAGATCCAGGACGGTTCGTTCGCCGCAAAGTTCATCGAGGAGAACGAGACTGGCCGCAAGAACTTTACTGCCATCCGCAAGCGCGAATCCGAGCATCTGGTGGAGACGGTTGGCGCCAGCCTGCGCTCCGCCATGCCGTTCCTCGACCCGGTCAAGGTCGTGGACGGTACCGTCGTCAAAGCGTAGTTAATCCATATCCATCGGGGCGGCATCCAATGGATGCCGCCCCTTTTGTTTTTGCATGCAGTCTCTTCATGACAGAATACCCTTGAGGACTTTCCCCATGGCCTCCACCACTGCCATCACCACACGCCGTTCCCCCACTGAAGCGATCATTGCAGCTCTGCGCCAGGTCTCGCCCCTACAGGACATGCGAGACGAGGACTACCGGTGGTTGGCGGAGCACGGCACTGAACGTTTCGCACCCCCCGGGGGGCTACTCTTCCGCGAAGGCGATCCCGTCACCGCGATGACCATCCTGCTGCGGGGCGAGGTACAGGTGCAGCGGCAGAATACCGGCCCCATGGCCTTCTTCATCGCCCGGAGCGGCCAGATCACCGGGGTACTCCCCTTCTCGCGGATGAAGACCTACGGCGGGGATGGCCGCACCATCGGCGACGGCTGGGCGCTGGACATTGCCAAGGAGGACTTTCCCGCCATGCTCGCCGCCATCCCATCGATGGCGCAGCGCTGCGTCACGGTTCTGCTCTCCCGCGTCCGTGAGGTGACCCGGCTGGAGCAACAGGCGGAGAAACTGAACGCCATCGGCAAGCTGGCCGGCAACCTCTCCCACGAGCTGAACAACCCCGCCTCTGCCGCGCAGCGGGCCGCACGCACGCTGCTGGGCGAGCTGCGCCACTACGGTGACCAGAAGTACCAGCTCGGCAGCATGTGCCTGAATGAGGAGCAGAGAGCCCGGTACGGCGAATGGGTGGGCAAGGCTCGCGCCTCAGTACCGGTTGGCGGCATTGCGGACGCGCAGGCAGCCGCCGATGCGCTGGAGCAATCTGACCGTGAAGACGCTATCACCCGCTGGCTGGATGCACACTCCGTCAGCGATGCGTGGCAGGTCGCCTCTACCCTGGCGGAGACCAATATCTCAGTGGAACTGCTGGATGAGCTTGCCGCCTTCGCCAACGCGGATGTGCTGCCGGTTGCCATCCGTTCCTTTGCGTCGGCACTGCGGGCTGAGCGGATGACAGAAGCCGTTCTGGACTCCACCGCGCGCATCTTCGACCTGATCCGCGCGATCAAGGACTATTCCTACATGGACCAGGCAGCGGTGCAGGATGTGGACCTCGCGGCCGCGCTGGATAATACACTTACCATGCTGAACTCGCGCATGAATGGCATCACCGTGGAGCGATGTTATGAGCCGGAAATGCCGTGCATTAACGCCTACGGCAGCGAATTAAACCAGGTATTTACTGTGTTAATTGAGAATGCGCTGGATGCGATGGAAGGCAGCGGCACGCTGCGGCTGAAGGTAGCACGGAGCGGGGAGATGGCGGTGGTAGAGGTGTGGGACTCCGGCCACGGGATTGCGCCGGAGCTTAACAGCCGCATCTTCGAGCCATTTTTTACCACGAAGGCGGTCGGGGACGGGCTGGGCCTAGGGCTGGATACCGCACAGCGCATCGTAGCGCGGCACCGCGGATTCATCACCATGGAGTCAAAGCCGGGTGCGACCTGTTTCCAGGTGCGCCTGCCGCTCGAGCTCACGGAAGCGTACTAGAGCATTTTCCGGAATACTGTGAACCGGATGGAGTAGAGGGTGCCATTTTCCTTGATAGAAAATGGCGCTTGCACTCTCGGATCCGGTCTATACCTTTCCGGAAATGCTCTAGTTATTTGAGAATTTCAACGCCGCGCCAGAAAGCTACGTGATACTTGAGCTTGCGGGCAGTGGGCTTGGGGTCAGGGTAGTACCAGGCAGCGTCAGAGTTCTCCTGGCCATCTACCTGCACGGTGTAATACCGCGCCTGGCCCTTCCAAGGGCAGCTTGAGGTGGTGGAACTGCTCTTGAGATACTCACGCTTCACAGCGGTATCCGGGAAGTAGATGTTGCCTTCGACTGTCTCTACTGCATCGCTCTCGGCCAGAACCTGACCATTCCAAATTGCCTTTGCCATAGCGGGTAGTAACCTTCCAGTTTTCAAAGACTTACATCGGGCGCTGCATGTTCTCTGAACGCCTATATAAAGCTATTTTAGCAGGATTTTCGCAACATTTCCAGTGCAGGCGGAATAGTAACTCATAGCGGGTCTGTGAATTACAAGAGGGAGTGCCAATCTAGTACCCTCCCCCTACCCCACCCCAAACGCTAAATATCTTGTTTACAGCCGTTTAGGGTATTTCACTTCCGCTAAAGGCAAGAATATACCTGACGCACCATAGGTGAATTTATTCTTCCCCTCGGAAAGCAAGGTGTTTCCGAGTGAAAAACGCAGCGGTTTTGGGGAACAATGGGAGTATTCCGCTTTCCTCTCAGTGGGAGATTTTATCTTCTTTGAATCCAAATGGAATGTTGGGGGTTTTCGTGTTTTTGAAGGGTTACATCGACGAAAGCGTGAGTAAAGATCTGCGGATATTCACTCTTTCTGCACTTGTGGCGCAAGGCCATGAGTGGGTGCCGCTTGCCGAAGAATGGGAAGCGATGCTCGCCGAAGTAAATTTGCGGCTGGTAGCCAGTGGGAGGAAAGCTTTACGGCGGTATCACGCTACTGAATGTAATGCGCGTGACAACGACTTTGAGGGTTGGAGCGAATCCGAGCAGCGAGACCTCACTAGTAGGCTGTTGGCTATCATCAACCGGCATCCTCTAAAGGCCGTTTCGTTTTCGATTGACTTGCGTGCTCTGGAAAAGATCATCTCGGGTAAGGATTTGATTGGTTCGGCCTATGCTGTCACTACTTTGTTTCTAATGTATGGTTTAGGCCGGTGGATTGACGATAAGAACGTCAACAAGGAAGAGAATTTGCACCTGACTCTAATCCACGATCATTGCGATTGGGACGAAGAAATGCTGACCCGTTTTAAATCCCTGAAGGAAGACCCTCAGTTTGCTTATGGGCGCTACCTCACCACTCTCGCGCCACTTGGATGGAAGGATTGCATACTTCTGCAACCAGCCGATTTGATGGCATACGAGAACATGAAGGACGCAGAAAGACGGTTGGACTCCCGCAAGACCCGATACACTTTCCAGAAGATATGTGAGAATGATTCCACCGGGATTCTAAATCGCACTATTGGGCCTGAGATGTTGCAGTCTCTTGGGGAAGAGTTTATGAGAGAATTGCGCCTGCCAGACGTGAGAGACAAGAGAAAGCAGCACGCCTTAGACCCCAAGCGATTCCAGCAACTTGAAGAAAGCATAGAAAGGATGGCTAATCTGGATGGGCAAGAGTAAGTTTGCTGATTTCTTGTTTCTGTACAGCGCGGCTAGTTCGACTATCGTTGGATTGTGGGCGCTATACGCCAAAATGTACTGGCTGGGTCTAGGGCTTGTCGCTATGGGAGCTGCGTTCTTCGCATTTGATCGCTGGGCGAGGAAGCGTTTAGGAGATAATTAGACTATGAAGAAACCGCCGGACAATCCAGAATTTGCCCGCTTCACGGCTGCGATGCAGACGATTATGAAGGTGCCGAAAACGGCGATTCAAAAACCCCGCAGCCTACAAAAAAAGCTGGAGAAATAGGCGGCAGGACTGGGGTGGATCGCATGATGTACAACGTAGTTCAATTGATTTCTTACCTTGCAATGATAGCCGCTGCAATAAGTGTATGGTTTGCCGTCACGTGGATCGAAAAGCGGCTAGGGTGTAAAAACGACTGGGAGTTAATCGCCCTAGTTTGGAGGAAGATAAATTTACTTTGGCACCCTGGGCCCAAACAAGGCGATTGAAGAATGTTGCCTTAGTATCCCAATGCCTCCTATCGAAGTCCGGGGGTAGCGGGTGTGTTACTCTTCCCTGCGAGGTAGATACAGGAATGAATATCTTTGAGCGTGAGGCTGAGGAGCGAGACGACTCGCTCCAGTGGAAAGGCATATTGTCGGCATGGGGATCGTTTAAGACTGTAGTGTTTCAACTGATCGATTCATACAAAACCCTTATTCCAGAGGGCCAGCTCTATGGAGCAGAAATCGAAGAACCAGACGAGAGGAGCATAGTTATCGTATGCCCTCGTGGTGCCTCCCCACATGGGAACTTTAGCTCCCTTGTTATTACAATCCGGGCCAAAATGGCTACTCAGGAAAAATTTGCTATAAGCTGTCACATTGAACAGTGGCGCAAGGCGCGTGTTGCGAGTGCTTCCGCTTACACTGAATGGGAAAAGCCGATGACTTTCGTTTTAGACGGAGACCATACATCGTTGATTTTCGCAAATGAAAAGTTCACGCCAACCCAAGCGGCCAATAAACTTCTCGAAACGTCGTTGATTCGCAAATAGTCTGGGACCAGCCTAGCGTTTCCCCCGCCCTTGTCTCCGCATCCACATCGACTCAGAGTGGCCTCGTTTCTCCCACCTTGCCAGTCAGTTCTGCATAGGTCAGTCTCTTCCCTGAAATCTGCGATACAGCCAGCATGAAGCGATCTGCGTCATCCAATGGATTGCCTTTAGTCGCGCGGTTGTTGTAGCGAAATACCTGCTCGTCTGCGTAGCGGTGGAGATGGAAGGGTTCGACTGCAACGTAGGTACCCTTCAAGCCGCGCTTGAGTAGGCTCCAGAAGTTCTCGATACCTTGGGTGTGGACGTGGCCCCGGACATACTCATCGACATGGTTCACAGTCTCGTGGATGTAATTCTGTGCGGCCAGGTTGTCGTAGGATGCGTAGCCGTCGGTGTAGACGGTCGATCCCTTCGCTATCACAGCGAGTATGGCAGTTTGAAGAGTCTCCCGCTTGACGTTTGGAATCACCTTCGCCCGTATCTTCCGGCGGTCACGGTCGAGCATTCCCATCACGATAGTCTTGCCGTTGTCTGTTCCCTCTAATGCGTTCTGCATCCTCAGCCTGCGCCCGCGGTGCATCTTCTTGAGGTTTGGGCCGATGAAGGTCTCATCGACCTCTACAGGACCCCCATCCTCCCCGCCTATCTTGTTCCAGTTGCCTTCGCGGAGCGCCAGCCGTATGCGGTGGAGCATGAACCAAGCTGATTTCTGAGTCACGATGAGATCCCGGGAGATTTCATACGAACTGATACCATTTTTACAGTTCACGATCAGCCAAACGGCGGTGAGCCACTTGTCCAGCGGGAGTGGAGAATCCTCAAATACGCTGCCAGTCTTCACGGAGAATTGCTTATGGCAATCACGGTTCATGCACTTCCAGATTCGGCGAGTGCTGAGGTACGAAACTTTGCGTCCGGCGCAGTGCGGGCACACAACACCATCAAGCCAGCGCATCGACGCAACAAAGTCCACGCACACGTCAGGATCGGCGAAGTATCGTGCAGCTTGCAAGAAACTCTTTGGAAAGTCTTTGTTTTTCATGGTTATCACCAATAGTGAACCGCAAACCAATGATGCACCAATGGTGATGGTGTGTCAAGTATATTTTTACCCGGCTAAATATTTGAAAACAAGATATTTATAGCTAAATATTTCATTCTAAACACGATAGCGGAATCCCTGCGAGGTAAGCAGGGATGCCGCTATTTCAATTGTAGAGATTTTGAGAGGAAAGTACGCCAAATTTCGTGAAAATTGGCGGGCGGCGCGGGAGAAGTGCGCAGTTTTTCGTGGACAGATTGCGGAGCAATCGCGGATGGAGCGTGGACCGATACGGACTGCAAATGGGGAGCATTGGGGTGAACGGGGTGATTTGGGCAGCGGAGAGAAAAGGCTCGCTGCGCCTGCGGCTCCGCTTTAGCCTGCGGCAGCAAGGAGCGCGCTTTCAGCGCGGGTTTGTTTTCCGCAGGGCTGAAGCCCTACTTCCCCCCGGCTGAAGCCGGGGGCTTAAGCAAAACGAGTTCGCGCGGCGCGCGAATGGGCAATGGCGTTTGTGCAGCGGTAGCCTTTTGGCGGTATGGGTGATGCGAAGAGCATCTGGATTCTTCGGCTGCGCTCAGAATGGCTCGGTTGGGAGTGGTGTTTGATGGGAGATGGGGCGTTGCCGCTATGCGACGATGTTCCACTCATCTCGGGATGAGTGGAACATGATGAATGGGGCACCCCGCCGATGAGTGGAGGGAATATAGGGGCCACCCGCCATCCACTCATCACTCTTTGTTGGTGGCGGTGGTGGTGGTGGATTACGAGGTGGTACATATCCGCTCTTTTGGGGCGGGTTGTTGGGTGTATCGCTCCGTGGGGGCAAAGGCGCCATGCGTGGCGGAACATAACCTTCCCTCACTGGCAAATAACGTATTTTGTCGGTGCTATCTTGCATGGTTTTACACTCATTTCTTTGGAGGAGGCGGCGGTGATTGCGGAGGAGGGATTCTGGCTGGAGGCGGAGGTGGTACGTACGAGAAGTGTATCTTCGGCATTCCCTTAGGGGCGAAAGCCCGGTTTTGTGTTGAGGCTTTACGGCACGGCTGAAGCCGTGCCCTTAACGGAAGCAGAGACAACGGCCTTCGAGGGGTTGGATATTGTGCAGCGATAAAAGCGGCTACTGGGGTCCTTCGGCTGCGCTCAGAATGACGGCGTAGAACGGGCTCAGAATGGCTGGGGTGTGAGTGGTGGTGGGGAGAGATTTGCGCGCGTCGCGCGGCCGTCGCGTTGCGACGCTATCCCACCCTAAGCACGATGAAACTGTGCTGAGGATGGGGCACCCAGATTTGTGGAGCGATTGGCTTTTGCTAGCGGCGGTGGCCGAACCATTTGGCGAGGCCGAGGGCGAGAAGCAGGGTGCCGAAGGGGAGGCAGCCGAGAGCAATCATCAGGAAGAGCCAGCCGAGGTTGGTGTGAGGGCCCTGCGGGCCGATGCCGCCGAGGACAGTGGCGGTGAGAAGCGCGGCGAGGATGCCTGCGGCGAGAATGGCTCCGCCGGAACGAAGCAGGGTGAGAGTGTCTTCAGGGATGGGCTGCACTTTGCGGGGCGAGATGACCATGTCAGCGGCAGGCCGCCTGCATGAGATACACAATCACGCCGGTGACGGAGACATAGAGCCAGACGGGGAAGGTCCACTTGGCGAGCTTGCGGTGCGCGGGGAAGCGTCCGGTGAGGGCGAAGAAGAACGTGATCAGGATCATGGGCAGAGCGAAGATCGAGAGCACGATGTGCGAGGCGAGGATAGGCCAGTAGACGGGCCACCAGGGATTGAAGCGGTCAAATTTGGTTTCGCCGTGCAGGGTGAAGTTGGTGAGGTAGGAGACCAGAAAGATAGACGAGAAGAAGAAGGCCGTGAACATGGACGCGCGGTGCTGGCGGATGGCGTCGTGGGTGATGTAGTAGAGGCCGAAGAGAAGGGCGACGGCAGCGAAGGCGTTGAGCACGGCATTGACCGCGGGCAGGAAATGCAACTGGGTGCCGGAGACGTCAGTAGGCGCGTGGAAGTAGACCAGCCAGCAGATGAGCGCGCTGGCGGCGGCGCTGACCAGGATGATAGCGGCGATGATGGCGGGCGGGGTACGCAGGGGTTCTGCGGGACCGGAGATGCGAGAGGGTTTGGTCATGGGAGAAGCAACATCCTTCCTTTTGCATCGGCCATCATGCATGCCAGCAGAAGCGGCAGGTAGATGACGCTGGCCTTGAGCAGAGTGCGCGCGATGGTGAGCGACTCTGCCGGGGGGACGGTGGTAATGCGGGCGAAGCGAATGGTGTAGTACAGATAACCGCCACTGAGCAGGACGGCGGCAACGGCATAGGGCCATCCGGTCATGTGCAGGTACCAGGGCGTGAGGCTGACGGGAATCATGAGGACGGCGTAGGCCAGGGCTTCAAAGACGGTGGAGCGGCCGTCGGGTTCAGTGACGGGGAGGACTTTGATGCCGGCGCGACCGTACTCTTCGCGGTGCAGCCAGCCGATGGCCATGAAGTGAGGGAATTGCCAGACGAAGAGGATGGCGAAGAGGGCGACGGCGGGCCACTCGATCATGCCGCGGGCGGCGGTCCAGCCGAGCAGGGGCGGCATGGCTCCGGGGAAGGCGCCGAAGAAGGTGGCGAGGGTGGTGATGCGCTTGAGCGGGGTGTAGATGGCAACGTAAAAGATGGCGGTGAGCAGAGTGAGCAGGCCGGTGATGACATTCATCTGCGCGAGCCAGAGCGAGCCGAGGAAGATGGTGGCGAAGCCCATGAGCAGGCCGTGGGCGAGGCTGAAACGCCCGGCGGCGAGAGGGCGGTTCATGGTGCGGTGCATGAGCTTGTCCATGCGGCGCTCGAGGACCTGATTGAGCGCGCTGGCCCCGCAGGAGACGATGGCGATGCCGCTGAGGGCGTGGAGCAGGCCGGGGTTGAAGCTGCTGATGCCGGATTTGAGCGAGGCGAGATAGAAGCCGGCGCCGCCGGTGATGACGATCATGGTGGTGACACGGAGTTTGAATAGCTCAGCGTAGTCAGCTAGTAGAGAGGGGCGCGCGGCGGTACCGGCGGCGGTGATGGAGCTGTCGATCTGAGTGCGAAGTGCAGGCATGGCAGGGATTGAGCGCACCGAACGGCTCACAGAACTTAAGGATAACAGCCGGGCAGGGCGGCGTGGAGGCGGGCGGGCCGGGCTGGAAAAATTACAAAGACGGATGACGCAGGATTGCGATAACATCTTCTGGTTATGGCTGTTGCAAGCACTACACCGGCTCCCAGTTGAAGTGGAGCAATGCGCGATACGCGGTGAGATGCGATGGTGCGGTACGCTTCTCCAATTTTGAGGGTCTGAGATGGCGGATTCGAATCCGGTAAAGCCTTCGCGCGTGTTTATGAACGCCGTAGACAAGTCAGGTGGCGCGTTCTACGCGAAGCTGCTCGATAGCCTGTACGACGGCGTCTATTTTGTAGACGAGGACCGGCGGATTACCTACTGGAACTCAGGGGCGGAGTTTTTAACGGGCTACCGAGCTGAGGAGATGCTGGGGCGGTTCTGCTACGACAATCTGCTGATGCATGTGACGGAAGAGGGCTGTGCGCTGTGCATGGAAGGCTGCCCGCTGCATAAGACGCTGGCCGATGGCGAGCGGCGCGAGGCGAACGTGTTTCTGCGGCACAAGAGGGGGCACCGGATTCCGGTATGCGTGAGGGTGTCGCCGATTGAGAATGAACAGGGCAAAGTGATTGGGGCGGTCGAGGTCTTCAGCGACATCAGCGCCATCAAGAAGCTGGAGCGCAAGACGGGGGAGTTGGAGAACCTGGCGTACTGCGATGCGCTGACCGGCCTGGTGAACCGCCGTTACCTGGAGCGCAAGGTGATACAGGCGATCGAGGAAGTGGAAGAGTTCGATCGCGCGTACGGCATTGTGCTGGTGGACGTAGACGAGTTCAAAAACGTGAATGACAAGTATGGGCACGCGATCGGGGATCGGACGCTGAAAGCGATCAGCGATACGCTGGCGCACGCGATACGACCGGGAGATATTGCGGGGCGCTGGGCGGGCGATGAGTTTCTGCTGGTGACGCGCGATGTAACGACGGAGTCTCTGAGGCGCGTGGCGGACCGGTGCCAGGCGCAGATTGAAAAGTCGGCGGTGGAGGTGCCGGATGGCGGCCTGCACGTGACGGCATCACTGGGGGCAACGCTGCTGGGAAAAGGCGACACCTGCGAGCAGGCAGTGAGCCGGGCGGACAAGCTGATGTATTCCAGCAAGGGCGACGGGCGGAACCAGGTTCACCTGGGCTAGAAGCGCGGGCTGAGCGTGGCCAGCAAGGCTTCTACGCGGCGGCGAATATCGTCGCGGATGATACGCACCTCTTCCATCGGTTGGCCCTTCGGGTCGCGGAGCGGCCAGTCTTCAACCTGCAGACCGGGAACATAAGGGCATTGATCGCCACAGCCCATGGTGATGAGCAACTGTGCGTCGCGGGCGAGGTCTTCAGTTAATTTTCGGGGCTGGGCGGCGCTGAGGTCAATGCCGATCTCCTGCATGACGGCCAGGACTTCAGGATGGACGCGGGCGCCGGGAGCGGTGCCGGCGGAGACTGCGTGGGCGAGGCGCGGGTCAGCGAGCTGATTGAAGAAGGCGGCTGCCATTTGCGAACGGCCTGCGTTGTGGATGCAGGCGAAGATTACTTTGTACATGCGACGACCTTTCGCTTGATGCGTTATGCGCAGCAGGATGAGCCGCAGCAGGGTTTTGCTGTGGAGGCACCGGGTTTGATGGCGTAGATCTTGACGCTGGCGGCGGCAGTGTTGACGTCATATTGATCGAGCAGCGTTTTCAGCTCTGCGTGCAGCGTGGGCGATGCCGGGGTGCAGCAGGATTCCACGACAGGGAAGGGGCCGGCGGCGTCCATCGAGGGCGAGCAACAGCCGGATTGATTCTCAACCTTGGCGTAGGCGTTCAAATCCGCGCCGCTGTCGACAATTTCAACGTGTTCGAAGCCGGCAGCGAGCAGGCCGTTGCGGTAGTCCTGGATGAGTATGGCTCCGGCGATGCAGCCGACATAGGCGGCGACGCTCTGGGCGATGGCCTGGGGAAGTTCCTGCTTCAGCGCAATGTCACTGAGGGCGACGCGGCCACCTGGCTTGAGGACGCGGGCGATCTCGCGAAAGACGGCGGGTTTGTCTGGTGCGAGATTGACGACGCAGTTCGAGATGACGCAATCGACGGAAGCATCCGGGAGGGGAATGCGGTCGATGGTGGATTGAATGAAGTCGACGTTGGTGTAACCGCCGGAGGCAGCGTTGGAGCGGGCACGGTCGATCATGGCGGGGGTCATGTCAATGCCGATGGCGCGGCCCTGGGGGCCGACCATCTTGGCGGCGAGGAAGACGTCAAGGCCGCCGCCGGAGCCGAGGTCGACGACGACTTCGCCGAGGCGGAGATGGGCGGTGGCGGTGGGATTGCCGCAGGAGAGGCCCATGTTGGCGGCGGCGGGGATGGAGGTGAGCTCTTCAGGGGAGTAGCCGAAGGCCTCTGCCACAGCCTTTACGCCAGCGTGATCGCTGGAGAGCGAGCTTTGCGCCACTGCGCCGTACTTTGATTTGACCGAGTCAAGAATTTTCTGTGCCATGATTTGCTCCTTGAAAACATATTCGACAACGCAAATATATCCCTTGCGGATATATTCGTCAAGGCGTATATATTATTCATGGCTACCAAGAGTAAACAATTTGATATGGAACGATTTTTCCTTGCACTGGGAGACAAGACACGGCTGCGGTTGCTGAACCTGATGGGCGAGCAGGAGATATGCGTCTGCTACCTGGTGGAGATTCTGAAGCAGGGGCAGCCGAAGATATCGCGGCACCTGGCGTATCTGCGCAGCGCGGGGATGGTGGAGGCCAGGCGCGAAGGCAAGTGGATGCATTACCGGATGGTGATGCCGGAGGATGCAGGCGCGGAACGCGTGCTGCGGCAGACGCTGGATTGGCTAAAGGAAGATAAAGCGATGCAGGCGGACAGGGCGCGGCTGACGAAGGCCTGCTGCACGCCGGCACGATTCATTGCGCTACAGCGCGCCCCGCTGCCGGTGGCCGTGGCATGCTGCGCAGGAGAGGTCTAATCCCAATGCAGACTGAGAATGTAATTCCGGGCGGGAAGTGCGCTCCGGGGCAGCGCAAACATCTTTCGTTCCTCGACCGCTTTCTGACGCTGTGGATCTTTCTGGCGATGGCAGTCGGGGTGGCGATTGGGCACTTCGTGCCGGGGTCAGCCGCGGTGGTGAACCGCTTTCAGCACGGGACGACGAATATTCCAATCGCCATCGGGCTAATCATCATGATGTTTCCGCCGCTGGCGAAGGTGCGGTACGAGAAGCTGGGCGAGGTCTTTCGCAACAAGCGGGTGCTGGGGCTATCGCTGGTGCAGAACTGGGTGATCGGGCCGGCGCTGATGTTTCTGCTGGCGATTGCGTTTCTGCGCGGGGAGCCGGCGTACATGCGAGGGCTGATCCTGATCGGCATTGCGCGCTGCATTGCGATGGTGCTGGTGTGGAACGAGCTGGCGGAGGGCGACACGGATTACGTGGCGGGACTGGTGGCCATCAACAGCGTGTTCCAGGTGCTGTTCTACAGCCTGTATGCGTGGGTGTTCATCACTATTTTGCCGAAGTGGTTTGGGTTGCAGGGCAGCGTGGTGGATGTGAGCATTGGGCAGATCGCGAAGAGCGTGGCGATCTACCTGGGGATTCCGTTTGCGGCGGGATTTGTGACGCGGTACGTGCTGGTGCGGGCGAAGGGCGAGGCGTGGTACCGGACGGAGTTCATCCGGCGCATCAGCCCGCTGACGCTGGTGGCGCTGCTGTTCACTATTTTGGTGATGTTCTCGCTCAAAGGCGATTTGATCGTGCGGCTGCCGCTGGATGTGGTGCGGATTGCAGTGCCGCTGGTGATCTATTTTCTCATCATGTTCCTGGTGAGCTTCTGGATGGGGAAGCGGCTGGGGGCGAACTATGCGCAGTCGGCCACGCTATCATTCACGGCAGCGGGAAATAATTTTGAGCTGGCAATCGCGGTGGCGGTGGCGGTGTTCGGAATTAATTCAGGCGAGGCGTTTGTGGGCGTGGTGGGGCCGCTGATCGAGGTTCCGGCGCTGATCGGGCTGGTGAATGTGGCGTTCTGGATACGGGGACGGTGGTTTGCGAGGGAAGCGGGCAGTACGGCAGTGGAACTGCAACCGTAAAAGGCATAAGAACGCTGGTCTATCTCAGTCGGTCAATTTCAGTATTAAGTCGTTTGAGTAAACATGCAACCTCACCGCGTTGTGCTTCACTCTTGAATTCGTCGAGCCTCTTTGTTGCAGCAATAGCTTCGGAAGTATGGGCAATTACCTCTTCGATTGCAAGATGAAAAGCTGCTCGGGCAGCTGTTACTTTAACGCCCTTTTCAAGCGCTGCAGCAATTGTTTGTAAGTACAGGCGTCTCCCCTCTTCCGGATTATTTTTCCGAAATTCAAGCATCCCCTGAGTTGCCCGCAAGGCATAGTGGTCGGGCTTAGTACGCACTTCTTCAGGGATCGCCTCAAATATACTTTCAGCCTCTCCTACCCTACCCAAGTCCATCAATGTGACGGCCATGTTATTTCTCAACATCTCATCATCGGGATTCGCTCGTAATGCGGCAGATAGAATTTTCTCTGCAGTTTCATGCTCCGCCAAAATGTCAGAAAGAATATACGAACTCAAGACAGCAGGTGCGCTAGCAAATGGCTGGTCGATCATCCACAGGAGCGATTCGTTCTTCGCAACATCCCAATTTGATTTGTAGAATGCACTCCATGCCTCAGCTTCATGAAGCAGCGGCGGTCTAACATCGGAGATATCTATGGGTACTGAAAGATGCCGCCTGTTAATCCAGCTTATTTGAGCGACAGAGTTCTCATTTGCTCCGTCTAGAGAACTCCGAAGTATTTTTTTCCCTTTACGATCGCTTCCGCTTTCAATCTCTAAAGTTCCAAGTGCGCATCGAAGCTCAGACAGGTCGGATGCGCGATAATCTGCAGTGGCAATTTGTCTTCCTGCCCTAATCAATTTTGATGTTTTCCCCATAGCAGAAGAGACGGAAATCTCAGAGGCTAGTAGCCAAGGGTCCACTTTGACTTGATCTGCGCCCCCAAGAATGGAGTGTGCTCTGTCGATTTGGCCAATGTGAATGAAATATCGGGCAGCACTCCGCAGTACAAAGCGATTAAATGGCGCAAGAAACAGTGCCGCGTTGATAGCAGCGCCCGCCTTTATGTTTTCGCCCAGAATGGTGTATGCTCTCGCGAGTTCTACCCATTCAACTGCATCTCGCGGGGAAGATTGAAGGCTTGCTTTACTTTTGCGAATTTCCCCCCGAGTAGCCTCTTCGTCTACCAAAGATGATTCTTGCTTTTCTTCGTGACGAGGTTGAGTCGTGGAAACTGATGCTAGGTATTTTCTGGCAAGAAAAGGGGCACTAGGATTTTCGCTGATTTCTCTAACTAACTCTGGAAAGTCAGTAAGCCGATTGGCAATGACCACAGTCCCCAAGAGGTCAAGCCCTTTCCATAGTGATCGATCTTTTTCCCATACCGCAATGCCTCTGACGAGAGAACGATCAAGACCTGAAAGATCGTTGGTGGTCTCTGGCATTGAAATCGCCAGCTCTCCAAGTTTTCTCGTAGAGGCAAAGTCTCTCCATCTCGGAAAAACATGCCGGTCTTTATCCTCGATTATTAAGCTCATGGGTATTTCATTCTTCCGAGTGCCGCTTGTAGTCTCAGCCTGTCAAATAGCGAGATGAATCGTTGTAACCCGAATCGCGAGCCATGGATTGCTTTATGGGCCATATCGCCGCGTAATGCAATATTGGGGTGACACATTTGTCCTATGACACTGACTATTTCC
>Ga0302267_10001073_pt1 | contig 35449 bp, 25 predicted proteins | sample III_Bog_E1_3_FD_194555 | JGI IMG/M metagenome (GOLD analysis project Ga0302267, IMG submission 194555) | Peat permafrost microbial communities from Stordalen Mire near Abisko, Sweden - III_Bog_E1_3 | ecosystem: Environmental > Terrestrial > Soil > Wetlands > Peat | place: Sweden: Abisko...
TCGTCTCCAGTACGGAAGAATCCGAGCGCACTCACAAGCTGATCGGCCTGTCCCGTCAATTCTTCCGTGGTCGATGCCATCTCTTCGGACGCGGAGGCATTCTGCTGGATCACCTTCTCAAGTTGCTGAAGAGCCTGGTTAATCTGTTCGGCGCCTGTATCCTGCTCCTTGCTGGCGGCAGTGATTTCCTGCACCAGTTCAGCCGTGCGCTGGATATCGGGTACAAGTTTGTCGAGCATTTCACCAGCCTTTTCCGACACCTTCACCGTCGTGCCGGAGAGCTGATTGATTTCGCCTGCGGCCTTCTGGCTGCGCTCTGCCAATTTGCGAACTTCCGCCGCTACCACCGCGAAGCCCTTGCCGTGTTCACCGGCCCGTGCCGCTTCGATGGCTGCATTGAGAGCAAGCATGTTGGTCTGTCTTGCAATTTCCTCAATAATGGAAATCTTGCTCGCGATCTCCTTCATTGCAGCCACTGCCTCGAGCACCGACTGGCCGCTCTCCTGCGCGTCTTTCGCCGACTTGGTTGCAATCTTGTTCGTCTGCTGCGCATTGTCGGCGTTCTGTTTAATGTTGGAGACCATTTGCTCCATCGACGATGAAGCCTCTTCCGCCGAAGCAGCCTGTGCACTGGCGCCGTTGGACACCTGGGCGGAAGCCGTACTTATGGATTGGCTCGCCGTTGAGACCTCGCCTGCGATAGTGCGGATATCGGATACTGTCCGCGTCAGGCCATCGACCATCCCCGCCAGCGCCTGCATCAGCTTGTCCTGCGGGGAGCGTTCCTGAATAGTTACAGTCAGGTTGCCGTTCGCAATCTCTTCGGCGGCCGCGGTGATTTCGTTCATGGCCGCGATCAGGGTATTGAGGTTGTTCTTGATCAAGTTGAAGTCACCATAATAGGTGTCCGTGATTGGGGAGGGAATGTCACCTTTGCTGATCTGGTCGACGTACTTGGCGGAGACGTTGAGCGGGACAATGACCGCGTCCAGAATTACGTTCACTCCGTTCACGATCTCGGAATAAGCGCCCTGGAAGACGCTGGCATCGCCGCGATCGGAAAGTTGGCCGGCCTTGGCAGAGCCGGCCAGACGCGCAAACCCCTTCTGTAGCGCCTGTAGTACCACGGCGACATTGTTGACCGCCAGCTTCATCTTCTCGTGGTCCCCCTTGTAGGTTTGGGAAATCAGTTCGTCGAGCTTGCCGTTCGATATCTGCGCGAGAATACGGTTGCCCTCACCGATCGGCAGCAGGATCGCGTCCAACATGTCGTTGACTCCACGAACAATCTCCGCATAGGCTCCTTTGAACTGTTCCGGCTTGCCGCGATCCGAGAGTTGACCTTCGCGCGAGGCTTCGGTCAAGCGCAGGAGCTCCTTTTGCAGGCCCTGAAGAATGACCGCTACATTGTTGATCGCCAGCTTCATCTTTTCGTGGTCGCCCTTATAGGTCTGGGCAATCAGCTCGTCGACTTTGCCGTCGGAGATCTGTGCGAGAATGCGATTGCCCTCACCGATCGGCAGCAGGATCGCGTCCAACATGTCGTTGACTCCACGAACAATCTCCGCATAGGCTCCTTTGAACTGCTCCGGCTTGCCGCGATCCGAGAGTTGACCTTCGCGCGAGGCTTCGGTCAAGCGCAGGAGCTCCTTTTGCAGGCCCTGAAGAACGACGCCGACATTGTTGACAGCGACCTTCATCTTCTCGTGGTCGCCTTTGTATGTCTGTGCAATCAGCTCATCGACTTTGCCGTCGGAGATCTGGGCCAGAATGCGGTTGCCCTCGGCAATAGGCAGCAGAATGGCATCGAGCATCTCATTGATGCCTTGCATCATCTCGCGCTGCACACCCGAAAATTGGTCTACTTTGGCTCGTTCGCTCAGATGCCCTTCCCGCGATGCTTCTAGGAGGCGAGCGATCTCTTGCGACGCCATCAGAACTTCGTCATGGCCAGCTTTTCGTCCATTGCTTGACTTGCTGTCGAGGTGGATGGCATTGCCATTCACGTGATTGACCCCATGCGACTTTCCACTTCCGTTCGAAACCTGTGTGGCCATGACCGTTACTCCTCTAGATTTTTGGTTCTGTTGATTTGGCTGTCTCTAGCCCTACTGAGAGGGCCGTCCGGATATTTCCTGTCACTGCTGAGCCTTCATTCCAATGCGACGCGAAATGCCGAAGAATTCAATCTCGAGGCATTCTCCCGGTGGTCGGGTGAGTGTGGAGGATGCCCGCGGGTGCTCAAAGACTCCGATCGGATTGCTTCCTGGACCAGCCTATGGGGATCAAGAATGAGAGCAACGCTTCCGTTGCCGAGAATAGTGGCGCCGGAAATGATTTGCACCTGCTTGTAAAATCGGCCGAGATTCTTGATAACGGTCTGGTGATCGCCAATGACCTCGTCTACAACGAATCCATAGCGTCCATGCTCGGTTTCCGCGATCATGATGTGCTCACGTTCGGGCCGCTCACTCTCTATTGCGAACTGCTCCCGTAAGCAGAAATACGGGATGATTTCCCCACGCACGTTCGCAAGATGTTTGCCATTGGCCTTCTCAATGTCTTGCCTTGTCAGCTCGATACACTCGAGTGTGTTTGCCAGTGGGAGCACAAAATACGCTTGACCGACCCGTACAAGCAAGCCATCGATGATGGCCATCGTGAGAGGAAGCCGAAGAGTCACAGTCGTGCCTGTACCGGGCTTGCTCGCTATGTCCACCGTTCCGCGTAGCGCATCGACTCGCTGCCGGACCACGTCCATACCGACTCCGCGGCCGGATACATCCGTGACCTGGACAGCCGTAGAGAATCCCGCCTCGAGGATCAGGGCGAATACTTCTGCCTCGGTGATCTTGGCGTCGGCAGAGATGAGCCCCTTCTCGATTGCGCGAGCACGCACCGCAGCTGCGTCGATGCCTCCTCCGTCGTCTACAACACTGATAAGGACGTTGGCTCCAGAATGGCGTGCGCACAGATGGATATTTGCCGTCGGCCGCTTCCCTGCGAGAGCGCGGACGGCGGGAGATTCAATGCCGTGGTCCATGCTATTTCGGATGAGATGCATCAGCGGGTCGTTCAATTGATCGATGACTGTCTTGTCCAGCTCAGTCTCTGCGCCTTCAATGGTGAGCTCGACATCCTTGTGTAGATCTCTCGCTAGATCGTGGACAAGCCTGCGGAAGCGTTCAAAGGTCGCGCGAATCGGGAGCATGCGAATGCTCATCGAGTTTTCTCGCAGCGACGAAGTAAGCCGCTCTATCTCTTCAGAGACTGCAAGCACATCTGGATCGTCCCGCCTCGCTGCGAGTTCACTCATTCGAGCTTGGACGGTGACAAGTTCGCCGACCAAGTCCACTAACTCGTTCAGCTTCGCCGCCGGTACGCGAATACTCGACTCGCGCTCCTCAGAGCGTCGTCCGAAGCCTGACCGCTGTTCTTCGCATGCACGTGGCGCAAGAGTGACATTCTCCTCGACCCCGCTCGGAACGAGATCAACCGTTAACTCGCAACAATCTTCAACAAAGATGAAGACATCGCGGATGGCTTCGCAGGTTGCCGAGGTTGTGAGGAGCATGTCCCAGCTTATGTAGCAACGCTCCGGGTCTATTTCCGCAATCGGGGGGATCAACCCCATATTGGCCGTAACTTGTAGATCTCCCATCTGCTTGAGTTCGCGAATCAGGAGCAATGGGTCAGCACCATTGCGCATAAGATCGGGCCCGGGACTGAAGCGGATCCGCAAGGTGTGAGCAACCTCGTTTGAGGTCGAAGGAATGATCTCGGCTGTCACCGATGCGGGCAGTCGACCATCTTGGTCGGCGATTCCCGTCAAATGTTGCAACTTTGTCACGATTTCCGTAGCTGCAATGATGTTAGGGGCATCCTGACTAGCGGTCACATCCAGCATGACTCTGATTTGATCGAGCGCGGACAATGAAAGATCGATTAAGTCACTCGTGACTGCGAGGCGGCCATTACGGACTTCGTCGAATGCATTCTCCAGGTTATGAGTGAATGCAGCTAGCTCGTCAAACCCGAACATCGAGCCTGAGCCCTTGATAGTATGCAGAGCCCTAAAGACTCGGCCTACAAGATCCATGTCTTTATAACTGTCATTGAGTTCCAGGAGGGAAGACTCTAATTCGACGAGTATTTCCCGGGCCTCTTCCTGAAAGGCCTGTTTGTGTTTGTCGGCAACACTGACGTCGACCGGTCGTTCATAGTACAGGCTCATTTTGAACTCATTGGAAATTTCTGGAATCCTGCGTTAACTGCTGCAACGTGAATATGATCCGGAACCTGGCCGGTGATCGTAGCGGGTAATCCTGCAATCTCTGCTTCGCGTTCAGTGGTCCAGAGAAGTTGCAGCGCAGTGATATCAAGTTCGGTTGCGTTTTGCAGATCGAAAGTGAGCTTTTGTCGTAATGCAAGGCCTTGAAGGATCACTAGTTTCAACTCAGAAGCAGAAGAAATTGTGATCGCCCCCTCGATATAGATGAGGGAGGTCCCGTCGCTCTGTTGGATCGATAGTGGCATATACGTTTTTCCGACCCAAGGCCGCCCGCAGCCTTACTGAATGATGTAAGGCTTATCGGCGTTTACGGACCTACGCTTAGGTGATGGCCATCACCCATCTTTCGGTCAAAGGGCCATCCAGTTGCTTAGCAGGAAAATGAACTGACGTGAACTGCATTTCTGCCGAAAGAGGCGATGAGAATAGAGCGAATGGTCGCCAGTGTCGTGGGGCGATCAGGCCCGTCGCCGCAAGAACGCCGAAGCGAAGCCTAACGAGTTAGAGGCGGCTGGATAACGCCTCTTTTGCAACCAGCCCTGAGACCTGCGGAAGGCAGTGACGAGGGGTGTCGCCGAGGGCACGGTAGAAAAGGCGGATTCGCAAAGCTTGGGTAAGGGCACCAAGAAGAAATCTGCCGCTAGCGTAAACGCGGATTTACGCGCAGCCAAGATAGCGTGAAGGTTTCTCCTCAGGAGAAAGCGTTAGCGTAGAATGGAAGATGCAGGCTAAAACCGCCCGGCAGGAGAGTGTCAAATGGCATCAGGAACAGTGAAGTGGTTCAACGACGCAAAAGGCTTTGGATTTATTACCCCGGACGACGGCAGCGCAGATCTGTTTGCCCACTACTCTGCAATCGCATCAAGCGGCTTCAAGTCACTTCAGGAAGGCCAGAAAGTGACCTACGAACCGACCAAGGGACCCAAGGGTATGCAGGCTTCGAACATCCAAGCCGCTTAGCCACCGCTCCGACAGATGTCTAGGAGCTTGTTGAAATACCCTGTTTTGCTTAACGGCACGGCTTCAGCCGTGCCGTTAATGCTCTTTTGGCAATATCATGGTCCGCCACGTACCAGGGTGCTGCGCGCGTGGATCACACCCTTAGTAGTGGGAGAGCGGCTCTGGTTAGTACCCTTAGAGTCATATAGATCGATCGAGCGGAAGGTAACCTCTGCTAGGCGTCACAATAAGATAACCCGCGAGCGCGAGGGCCCTTCGCGTCGCGACCCTCCATACGGCGTCCTCGATCCGATCTCTTCGCCAGACATCTCGGCGAAGCCAGTACGTTTATCCTTAAAGAGACGGCACCCTAAACCACGTAGAAGGCGTCGCCGTTGGAGCCCTTTTTCAGGATGCGGTCGTAGGAGGCGTTCACAATTCCATAGCACTCGCAGGTCTTCGCCGTCAGGCCGGGGCGGTCCACAATGTGAATGCGCCCTCGCGAGTAGCCGATCAGGCCCTGGCGTTGCAGCTCACCCGCGGCCACGGTAACGGTGGATCGCTGGACCCCCAGCATCTGCGAGAGGAACTCCTGGGTCAAGTGCAGGTATTCGGACTCCATGCGGTCGGCCGAGGTAAGCAGCCAGCGCGCCAGGCGGGCCTCCACCTCGTGCATTCGGTTGCACAGAACAGACTGGGTAATCTGCACCAGTTGGAGATAGGCGAAGGCATGCACCAGCTTTTGTAAGGTGCCTCCGTTCAGAAACTCGGCGCGTACAACCGAGGACCGTATGCGCAGACCTTCGCCAACGCCTTGCATCGTGACCGAATGAAACATCTGGGGCTGGTCGAACAGCGCCGGAAGTCCGGCGAAGCCTTCGCGCCCGATGACGGCAACCTCTACCTGCTCTCCCTTGGAGGTGACGGCGTCGGTGGAGATCAGGCCGCTGTTCAGGAAGTAGAGGAACTCGATGGGCTGGTTCGGCTCCGAAAGAGACTTTTCGAGGGGAAGTTCAACAGGAACAAGGTGCTTCGCCAACGCTGCATACTCGTCGGGATGCAGCTGCGATAGGATGAGGTTGCGCGTTCTGGTTGAATTCACGGGACCCGTAATGTGGACGCCGAACAATGAGGCCGGTTCCGAGGATAGACAGAAATGTCCTCTGGCCGCTAAGCTGCGCTGCCCACATCAAATGTTGGGCGTATTGATCTGCCTCAATTGAAGGTACGGCAATCACAATACGTTGTCTGTGCGCTACTGCACATAAGATATTTGATATCTGAAATTTCCGGCCAGGCCTCGCCGTCCGCCCCTCTTTGCCTTCCCACGGGAATGCCCGCTTCCTATCGCCGGCGAAATCCCTGCCACCCTGGCAAATAGTAAAGACTCAGTTCCGCAACGGGTGCAGACTGAAACCTCAGCCCGACACCGGCTTTACCTCCGGAAAAGGCCGCCGCGCACCGGGACGCAAGAACCACGGACATTGCGAAACTGCTCTAGAATGGCCTCTGGCCCCCAGAACGTCTCGCTCCCTCCGTCCATCGGCAGCAGGCACGCAATTCAGGGGCAATCTCAGGCCGGAAAGTGTCCCGAAAAACCATGCATCGCTGGTCTCAGCTCTTCATCCCCACCCTGCGCGAGGCTCCCACCGACGCGGAGGTCGCAAGCCACAAATTGCTGCTCCGCGCGGGCTACATCCGCCAACTCGGCGCTGGCCTGTACTCGCAGCTCTTTCTGGGCACCCGCGCAGTCAACAAGATCGTGGCCATTGTCCGCCAGGAGATGGACACCATTGGCCAGGAGTTCCACCTGCCCGCTCTCAACCCGCGAGAGGTGTGGGAGGAGTCCGGCCGTTGGGCTGGGATGGGCGGCAACATGTTCCGCCTGAAGGACCGCAAAGGCGCGGAGCTTTGCCTGGCCATGACGCATGAAGAGGTAATGACGACAATCGCGCGGTCAGAGCTCCGCAGCTACAAGCAGTTGCCGCAGATCTGGTACCAGATCCAGACCAAGTTCCGCGACGAGCCGCGGCCCAAGTCCGGTCTGCTGCGGGTGCGCCAGTTCCTGATGAAGGACGCCTATTCCTTCGACATCGACGAGGCCGGGCTGGATGCCAGCTATCAGAAGCACTTCGACACCTATTGCCGCATCTTCAAACGCTGCGGGCTGGAGTTTGTCGCCGTGGACGCGGACTCCGGCGCAATGGGCGGATCGGGATCGCAGGAGTTCATGGTCTACACGGACGCAGGCGAGGACCTCATCGCCAGTTCGGCGTCCGGCTACGCGGCCAATGTGGAGAAGGCGACCTCCAAACTCGCCCCGGTAGAAGACCTCGGCGCGACCGGCGACGGTACTCCGCAGCTCGTACACACGCCGGGCCAGCGCACCATCGACGAAGTAGGCGCGTTCCTGGGAGTCCTGCCCTGCCACCAGATGAAGACGATGGCGTACATCGTCGAGCATCCTGACTCCGACGAAAAGCAGATCAAGACCGTGGGCAAGACGCGCGCCGTGGTCGCATTCCTGCGCGGCGACCATCAGCTCAACGAGACCAAGCTCGCCGCCATCGCCGGCGGAGAACTCCGCCCCATGCAGGCGGAAGAGATTGTCGCAGTCTTCAACGCGCCCGCCGGTTACCTCGGCCCAATCGGCCTCACCGCGGCCCCGCATCCGAAGAAGCCCGGCACTCTGGTCATTCTCGACGCAGCGCTGGAAGGGCGAACGAACCTTATCGCTGGAGCCAACCGGGACGAGCACCACCTGCGCAACGTAACGCCGATGCGCGACTTCAAGCCGACCCTGGTGGCCGATGTCCGCAGCGTGAATGAGGGCGAGCCCGACCCGATCGCCGGTGAGCCGCTGCGCATTGGCAAGGCGGTGGAGATTGGCCACATCTTCAAGCTCGGCTACAAGTATTCCAAGTCGATGGGTGCCTCCGTCCTCAACCGCGATGGCAAAGAGACCACGCCGATCATGGGCAGCTACGGCATCGGCATTGAGCGCATCCTGACCGCGGCGATTGAGCAGTCCGCAGGAGAGTTTGCCGCGCGCGGACAGGTCGACTCGTACGCGCTGCCGCCATCGATTGCGCCGTTCCAGGTCGTCGTAACCGTGACCAACGTCCGCGAGGCAGAGCTGCTTGCCGCCGGGGAAAAGGTTGCGCAGCAACTTTCCAACGCGCAATTCGACGTGCTGCTGGATGACCGCGACGAGCGTGCCGGAGTCAAATTCAAGGATGCCGAACTCATCGGCGTGCCGTTTCGTATTGCAGTTGGGAAGAAGCTTGCCGAAGGAAAGATTGAACTGCTGAACCGGCTGACCAACCAGACCCTGGACATTCCCCTGGAAGAAGTGGTCCAGCAACTGACGGTCGCGATTGCCACTTCTTCCCGCTCTCCGAAGAACTAATCCTTATGGCCGTAAAACTCAAACTCGCCAACAACCGTCTCCCGTCGGCACAGTCGTTCGGATCGCGCCATCGCTTCCTGCGCGCTCTGGTTCTGTTGGCGCTCGGCTGCTTTTTCGTCGGCGCCATCATCTTCGGCTACATGTACTTCAAGTACCAGCGGATCGTGGACGAGCGCCTCGCGTCCGGACCAATCTTCGCCAATGTCTCCCAGATCTACGCGGCCCCGCGCGAGGTCCGCATCGGCCAGCACCTGACCGTCTCGTTCATTGCGCAGGACCTGCGAAGTGCTGGCTACAACGCGAACCCGCAGTTGGGGACATTCACAGTCGACGGCAACAGCATCAGCATCAAGCCTGGCGCGGAGAGTTACCACTCCACCGACGGGGCCACCATCACCACTGGACACAGTGCGGAAGTGGACCCGGCCACCGGGCAACCGGCCGACTCCGGATTTACGGTCACATCCATTACGGCGGACAATGGAGCGGCGCTGGCGGCCTATCAGTTGGAGCCGCAGCTCATCACCGCGCTCTCCGAAGACAAGAACCGCACCAAGCGACGCATCGTCACCTACGACGAGATTCCGCAGAACATGGTCCAGGCGGTGCTCGCCATTGAGGACCGGCGCTTCTTCGAGCATGGCGGCGTCAACTACGTGCGCCTGACCAAATGCGCCGTGCAGGACCTGCTGGCGCATCGCATGAACTGCGGCGGCTCCACGTTGACGCAGCAACTCGCGCGCGGCTTCTTCCTCACTCCAGACAAGACTATCTCGCGCAAGATTGCCGAACTGATGATTACCCTGCAGTTGGAAGCGCGCTTCAATAAGCAGCAGATCTTTGAGATGTATGCCAACCAGATCAACCTGGGCCAGCGCGGCAGCTTTGGCATCAACGGCTTCGGCGAGGCCGCGCAGGCTTACTTTGGCAAGGACCTGCCCCAGCTCGATCTGGCGGAGTGCGCCACACTGGCCGGCATCATCCAGCGCCCCAACTACTTCAATCCGTATCACCACCTGGAGCGCGTCATGGAGCGCCGCAACCTGGTGCTCGACTCCATGGTGGAGACAGATGCGATTACCAGCGAGGAGGCGGAACGCGCCAAAGCGGAGACCGCACACCTGGCTGCGCCCAACATCGATGCGGCGGAGGCGCCGTACTTTGTGGACCTGGTGCACGATGCGCTCACGCAGCGCATTGGCGACCAGGAGTTGGGCCACGATGCGCTGCGCATCTACACCTCGCTCGACCCGGAGCTGCAACGCGCAGCGTCGGAAGCGGTCGAGGTCGGCATGAAGAACGTCGACGACATGGTGCGCAAGCAGCACAAGAAAGGCGACACCAACTTCGTCTATCCGCAGGTAGCGCTGGTGGCCTTGAATCCGCATACGGGCCAGGTGCTCGCGCTGGTGGGCGGCCGCAACTACGGCGTGTCGCAGCTCAACCATGCAGTTGCCGAGCGGCCCACCGGATCGATCTTCAAACCCTTTGTGTATGCGACCGCCTACAACACTTCGCTGAACGGAACCGACCTGGATGGCAACGGCGTGTTCACCGCGCTGACCAAGTTGAACGACGATCCGCAGGACTTCGGAACCGCCGGCCAGCCCTATACTCCGGGTAACTTCGAGAAGGACGAGTACCCCGGCATGGTCCCCGCCGTAGAAGCCATCGCGCATTCGCTCAACATCGCCACCATTGCGCTGGCGCAGAAGGTGGGCTACGACAATGTGGCTGCACTGGCGCGCTCGGCGGGCATCGTCAACGCACGGGCAACGCCCTCAGTCGCCATTGGCACCTACAGCGCAACGCCGATTGACATGGCCGGAGCCTACACCGTCTTTGCCAACAACGGCGTGCACCTGAAGCCGTGGATGCTGGCCAGCGTGCGCAATGCCAATGGCGATATCGTGGCCGATTTTGCGCCGGAAGCCAAGCAGGTTCTGGATCCGCGCACGGCCTTTCTCACGCAATCGCTCATGCAGAACGTGATGACCTTCGGGACAGCATCCACAGTGCGCGGCCACGGGTTTCAAGCGCCGGCCGCTGGCAAGACCGGCACGTCGCACGACGCATGGTTCGCGGGCTACACCTCGAATCTGCTGTGCATCATCTGGGTCGGCAACGACGATTACACCGACGTCAAGCTGCAGGGCGCATTAGCGGCGGCGCCCATCTGGGCGGAGTTCATGAATCGCGCCATCAAGCTGCCGCAGTACTCTGACATGAAGGGATTTGGCGCTCCCGACGGCGTCGAGTTGATTCGCGTGGATAAGACGAGCTGGCTCCCAGCCGACGACTCCTGCCCGGAAGACTACTCCGTGGCATTCCTGGCAGGGACGGTTCCCGGAAACACCTGCAGCCACATGGGGCAGTCGCAGCAGTCCGTCACGCAGAGTCTGTTCCCCAACGGCACCCCGAATCCGAACGCACCATCCCCCCCGCAACCGCCAGACAGCAACGACGCCAACGCGCCGAAGAAGAAGAATTTTCTGCAGAAGATCTTTGGCGGCGACAACAAGCAGCCCGCTCCCGCACCTGCAGGTACAGCCCCACAGTAGGAACCGGCATCCTGAGCCATGAAATAAATGGCATTATTCTCACCGCTGGTCATTCCTCATTCCTGCCGCTGGTCATTCGCTATTTTTACGGGTTGTCATTCTGAGCGTAGCGAAGAATCCCCGTATCTCGCTCCCGCCCACGCTCACGTTCAGCCCCCAGTTATGTTGCAACCTCGGACTCACCACACTAGAGCAAAGTCCCCATAGATATGCAAGCCGTCTTCACAGGGCCAAAGGCCCGACGCATACCAGCCTAGGCCGAAGGCCTAGGTTGCCCCCCCCCGACAATCCGAGGGCTGAAGGCCCGACACATCGGACTCCTGCACATCATCAGGAAATTTGCTCTATTGCACTGGCTCCGCTGGCTGCCGCAACAGGGCCGACCCCAGGAACACGCCTGTAAGCAGCGCGCAAAGGTAGGCGAACAAATCGCCGTGCGCGGCATAGAACGTAAGATCGCGCTCGTAGTCGAAGCCGACACGGAGGCTTGTCCGGATGTGCCGGGGCGCCGCCATCACAACGCGGCCATACGGATCGATTGAGGCGGTTACCCCGGTGTTCGTCGCGCGAAGGATCCAGCGGTGGTTCTCAATCGCACGCATGCGCACCATGTTCAGGTGCTCCCATGCAGCGCTGGTATCGCCATACCAGCCGTCGTCGGAGATATTGACCAGCACATCGGCTCCTTTCTCCTGGTACTGCCGAACCTCGTCCCCAAAGATCGACTCGTAGCAGATAAAGGTGCCGTAGGCGTGCCCTCCGGTGAAAAAGACGGACCGATAAGTTCCAGGCTCAAACTCACCCACATCGGCAAGTAGATTGCCCGCAAAAAAGAATAGCTTCTTGTACGGAACGTACTCGCCGAACGGCACCAGATGCATCTTGTCATAGCGTCCTACGAAGCTTCCATCGCGAACAATAAAATCGGCAGAGTTGAATAAGTCATACCCGCGCCGGGCAGACCTATCGGCAACGGCGCCAATATTGCCCGCGATAATCGGCGAGTCTGCAGTCTGGGCTAGCTTCGACATCGCTGCGCGAAACTCAGGGTCTGTATCAAAGAACCCCGCAGGAGACTCGGGCCAGACAATCAGGTCCGTATGCCTTAGAAAACGCGTGTCGGCCTGCTGGAACGCATCACCTCCCACACACCGGGTCGATGCGAGTTCAGGGATTCCGTCGCAGAAGTCACCCGACGGCGGAAACAAACTCAGCCCGGAAAATGCATCCAGCATCTCTCGCTTGGTCAGTTGTGGACCTGCGCCGGCAGCGGCCGCGCCTACTTCCAGATTCTCCTGGACAAGGGTTGCGGTTGCAGATGTGCCCTCATGCATAGGTATTCGAACGGTGCGCAGAAACAGGATGTACAGCGCGACGATGGCGACTCCGGCAACCGTCAGCGCAGTGCGTGTATGGCGACGCTCCTTGACAGAGATTCGCGTAAGCCACAGCGCATTAACGGCGGCAATGACAAACGACAGACCATAGGCACCCGTCCATGGGGCAAGCCGCGTCAGCAGTGGATTGTCAATCTGGGCAATGCCCAGCAGGTCCCAGGGAAAGCCCGTGATGCGTGCGCGACCCAGCTCCACGGCCACCCATACGAACGGACTCAGCACCAGGGCTCCCTGAACTCCTGATTTGCCGCGCCGAATCGCTGCAATGATTGCGCCGAATAGGGCATGATAGAGGCCGAGATAGAGACAGAAGAGAACCAGAATCCCTGCGGCGGCGGGCTTCGCAATACCACCATAGGCATGCATGGTTGCGTAGACCCAGTAACAATTCCCCAAATACCAGATAAACCCGGAACAGTATCCAAGCGCGGCGCCTTGAATCACACGCAATGGATTTCCGTTTGCATCCTTGCTCGTAAGTGCCATCAGGAGCGGAGCAAGTGCGAACCAGCAAACTGCCGAACGCCATGCCGGAGCCGGCCCTGCAATCGGAAACGACACCACCTGAAGCACGCCCGAGACAACTGCAAACAACCACAACCGCATTGGAATGACTCGCATTAAAAGAAAGTCTAACATCGCAGATATTGCGGTTCAGTTCACCAATCAGCCCGAATCGGCCGCGACTTCTTATCGGCCAAATACAGACTTAAGGGATGTTCTGAACAAGTCTTCGATTTGAAAGGACGTGGCTTTACAGGCTGCGGAAAAAGTCATAGCACTTTGCTTTTTCGGAGTAGCAGCGGGCTTTAGCCCGCGGTAAGTCGCACATAAATCAAATGGGCTTTAGCCCCGGGCCTCCTGTCAGGATGCGGCACCAGCCTCTTTCCGCAGTCTGTTGAGCCACGTCGCAAGCGGTGCAAAATCAATCGGGCTTCAGCCCCTGAGGGAATGTCCGATGACTTGTTCAGACCTTCCTCAACCAACGATTTTCCGTCTGCAATGCTCCCGAGTTATTTGCGCGACCATTTCTACTTCTGTATTCTTGCGAAGGATCAGGTATTCCTACAAATGGAAGTCTGTAACTTATTTTCCAGCTTGGCATTCAGGAATTGACGCTCAGAAGGAATGCAGTCGTAGAAGAATGTTCCGACTGCACCAAGGAGGCACCACGTGGAAGTTAGCAAGATCATTGCGGAAATTGACGCCCAGATTTCAAAGTTGCAGCAGGCACGAGAGCTCCTCTCAGGAACTGCAACCAAGGTGGCAAAAGGACGAGGCCGCCCCAAGGGAAGTAAGAATGTAAAACCCGCTGCTCCTCGAAAGCACCAACTCACCCCCGAGGGTCGCAAGCGCATCGCCGATGCGATGAAGCGTCGCTGGGCAGAGCGCAGGAAACTGGCTGCCAAGAGTGTCGCATCCGCGAAATAACCCGCACCGGCATTGAATCAGCACGGGCCGCAGCGCAATAGGCTGCGGCCCATTCCCGAACATCCCTCAGCGTACGACGACAACCTCACGCACATTGTCCTTGGCCAGGAAGAACCGAAAGCCTTTGAAGGCTGCAAGAAGTGTCTCGATTTGCCGGTTAGTGTAGGCGTTCAGAACGGGATACTCGCCGGCGCGTTGCACATCCACCTTGCTGGAATCGGTCAGATGGTAGCGGCAGAACTCGGGCTTGGGCTGCCCGGCGCCCAGCCCGGCAGACGCCGAGTGGAACATCGCCAGCATCTGCCCCTCGGGCGCCATCACTTCGTGAATCCGGCCCAGCACAGGAGCCAGCACCTCTCCAGGAAGATAGTCCGCCGCGTCCCAGAACAGGACGATATCGAAGCCGCGCCCGGAGAAATTCAGATGTGTCTCCAGAAAGCGATCAACATCGAACCGCGCCGGGCTGCCATCCTCGGGAGTGATGATCCAGTCCCTTTTGGCGGCGTCCTCCACCAGATTTGCAAGATAGATGCTGTGGCCCAGAGCCGTAACAAAGTTGATGTTGGTGGAGGAGGTGGGCCCAATATCCAGCACACGCAGAGACTCTTCGCCATGCATTCGTTCCAGCATTTGCGCCCACCCGCTGGAGTGCCGGGAGACACGCTCATTGGCGGCCGTTCCGCCGCCGGCCTTGTCCTTGCCGCCAAAGAAGCTGAGCATCGTTAGGGTCTCCTTCTCGCTCAGACCGTGGTGGAGGCGGTCGTGGCCGCAGGGTTCGCTGGCAGTTGCCTGCCCCCGCGCGCCGAGACGTCGGACAACTCCACCCGGCCCTTGATGCTCGCGTTCTCCTCGATGGACAGCCTTTCCGCGACAATGTCGCCCTTCACCACCGCCGAGTCGCGCAGCTCGATTCGACCGGCTGCGCGGATATTGCCCTCCACAAACCCGTAGATGACGACGTCGCCCGCAGCCAAATCCGCGGTGATGCGTGCATTGGGCCCAATCGTGAGCCTGTTCTCCGGCAGGCTGACCGTGCCCTCCAGGGAGCCGTCCAGGTAGAGCTCTTCCTGTCCCGTCACCTCTCCTCGAATCGTGACGGACCTTCCAATAACGGTCGAACCCTCGGCTGGCTTCATCGGCGTGTCGCTCCCCCTGTTGCAAATCTAGTGCTTGCCCGAACTATACCAGCACCACATCGACAGGCAAACCTCCTCCCCGCCGCCACTTGCGCAACCACCTGAATTCCAGTAGAAAAAACCTTGCGCCCACCACTCGCGTCCAAACTAACGATGGCGATGCATCCAACCCAGAAAAGAACTGAGAGACAGCCCGCGGGCGTGCCCCTTTCCGGCAGCCGCTGCGATGCTCGACAGCGGAATATGTATCGGCGACTGATCCTGTTGGGTTTGCTCACGCTGTTGGCCGCGGTATCATCGGCCGACGGAAGTGCGTTGACCCAGGGAGCTCCAGCGGCGTCGCCGCTTGCTCAACCGGCTCGGCAGTGGGCGGTGGATTGTGCGAACAACGAGGCGCTCGTGATCGAGCACCCTGACTCCTTCCTGCGCTATCGCCTGCACCAGGTGGACGAGAAGGGCGACCAGATGCGCGACCAGATTGAGACCCCGCAAGGCAGTGTGGCCCGCCTGATCCTGCGCGAAGGCCGTCCGCTCACCCCGGACGAGGACGCCGCCGAGCGGGAACGCCTGAGTGCGTTGAGTGCTTCGCCCAGCACATTTGCCCGCCACGTCCGCCGCGAGCAAGAGAACAAGACGATGGGCGTCAACTTGCTGAAGCTGATGCCCGATGCGATGCTGTGGAGCTACGCGGAAGGCCAGCCGCAGCTGGCAAAGCCAGGCCCCGGAGAGCCTGCGCTGGTGGTTCTCGACTTCAAGCCAAACCCAAAATGGTCGCCTCCGGACATGGAGGCCGAGCCACTGACGGGCCTGGAAGGTCGCATCTGGATCGACCCGCGCACACGGCGAATGGTGCACCTGGAAGGCGATCTCTTCCACGCTGTGAACATTGGCTGGGGCATGGTGGCACACCTCTATCCCGGCGGCACTGTCACCTTGCAGCAGACCTACGCCGGCGGCCAGCGCTGGATTGTGGAGCACATTGTGGAGCAACTCTCGCTGCGCGCGCTCATGGTGAAGAACGTCAAGCAGCGCCTGGTCTTTGACACATCGCAGTATCAGGCTGTGCCCGCCATGAGCTATCAACAGGCGATCAAGATGCTCCTCGACACCCCACTGCCCCCGCGCTAAACGCGGGAGTTCGTACCGCTTGTCATTCCGAGCGATTCGTACTGCTTGTCATTCTTACCGCTTGTCATTCTGAGCGCAGCGAAGAATCCCCGCATTTCGCTCCCGCCAAGCAACCCTTTACCGCTTGTCGTTCTGAGCCCTTGTCATTCTTACTGCTGTTGTTCTGCCCCTCAGTGAAGTCGAAGGCGAAGAACCCCGTAGATGATCCTGCCTCTTATTCAGCGGGCCACAGCCGCAAGCGCTGAAAGCGCGGCATATACCAGCCGCAGGCCAAGGTGCCCGTCTCCCGAAAGCCCCGAGGGCTGAAGGCCCGAAATAACCTGCGGCCACAAACCAGACTTCAGAAGCCACCTTCTTAAAATTGAAAGTAGAGAAACGACGTACTGCTATCCAGGTTGACCAGTACAGCAAAGAAGAGCACCGCCATCACCACCGCCCACCCAATGTTAGGGCGCCAGCGCAACCCTGGCAGGATGGTGGGCGCGGCCACCGGATTCACGTTGGGCGTTCCCGGTGAAGATGCAGTGCCTCCCGGGCCTGTCTCCTGCCCCAGAATCTGCTGGGTATTGGGGAAAAACCAGACGACGGGAAACAGTCCGAACGCGAGCCATCCGGCCAGCACCTCGTCGAAGCGGCCCGCGCCGTTGCGCCCGAACATGTCCGCCAGCAGCGCAAATGCAGAGGTCATGGACTCCGAACGGAAGAAGATCAGCGCAAACGTTACCTGCAGGTAGACGCCCACCATCATGGCGAGACGGGAGAAGCCGGCGGCCTTGGGCTGCGGTGGCGCATTGTGGGCACGCTGGCGGAAGTGACGCCACGCCTGGTTCGCCGTCAGATAGACGCCGTGGATCAGGCCGAAGACAATAAACTGCAGCCCCGCGCCATGCCAGATGCCGGTCAGCAGCATGGTGACCATGGTGGGATAAGCCGCCATCGCCGTGAAGCCACCAAATGTAGCGAGCGCTTTCCGGGAGGTCTTCTTCCCCCCGGCCAGGCGCCGGCGCTGCACAGAAAGCAGGATGGGGTTGTACAGGTAGAGCGTGATGTACCGGGTCAGCGTCATGTGCCAGCGCTGCCAGTACTCTGTAACGCTGGTGGCCTTGTAGGGCGAATCGAAGTTGAGCGGGAACCGGATGGAGAAGATGCGCGCCAGCCCAAGCGCCATATCCGAGTAGCCCGAGAAATCAAAGTAGAGTTGCATGGAGTACACAATGAGCCCTGTCCATGCGTTGGCGGCAGAGAGCGTCCCGGCGTTGCGGAACGCGATGTCAGCCGTCGGCGCAAGCTTGTCCGCGATCAGAACCTTCTTGGCCAGTCCCATCAGAAACCATGTGATGCCCAGCGAGACATCTTCTGCATTCAACGCAAAACGTCTCGCCGGCAGAACGCGCACGGGCGCGACCGGGTCGCTGTGGAGATCGACGACAGCGGCCGCGCACGGTCGCTCCACAGGCGCGCTGCCGAACTGCGGCATCATTTCCTTGTGGTGCAGGATGGGGCCCGCGATCAGGTGGGGAAAGAAGGTGACAAACAGCAGATACGAGAAGAAGTCCTGACACTCCGCCTGCCCCTGCGCCAGATCCACCAGATAGGAGATCTGGGTGAACGTGAAGAAGGAGATACCCAGCGGCAACAGAACAGGATGGGGGTTGACGGCGACCAGGTGCAGCGCCTTGAACGTCAGCAACACCTTGTACAGATATTTGAAATAGAACAGGGCCAGCAGGTTCAGCACCACGCCGGAGACAAGCCAATGTTTGCGCTCGCGGGAACCCTCCGAAGCCCTGCCAATGGCATACGCCACCAGGTAGTTGACCACAATGGAGCCAAGCAGGAAGAAGACGTAGACCGGGCTCCACACAGCATAAAACACCACAGACATGGCAGCCAGCCACGCAATCACCGGACGCCGGCCGTAGCGCCCCAGCGCGTGGAACCCCACCATGGTGACAGGCAGGAACACCCAGATGAATCGAAGAGAATTAAAGAGCATAAGAACTCGGCTTTGTATTGAGGGCCGAAGGCCCGCCACATACCAGCCTAGGCCGACCGGGGTCCCCGGCGAGCTTGCTCGCTGGGGTGGGGAAGGCCTAGGTTGACGCCCCCCCCGAAAATCCAAGGGCTGAAGGCCCGACACAAGGGGTCGCCACAAACCGCCAGGGATGATTGCGCTTCGCCGATTCTGCCTGAGCTAACTTCATAATCATCTCCCCGTATTTCGCTCCCATCCACGCTCAATTTAGGGCGCCAATTATCCTTACAACTTTCGCCCCAACGCACTAGCGGCCCAGGCGGGTCCGCTGCAGCGAAGCGATGGTGCGGGGCACGGACGTCGGAGCGCGGTCGTCAATCTGCGGATTCCGTTGGGCTACCGCGTTGAGTTCCTGCGCCACCAGGCGCGAGACGACGGCCGAACCTACCGCGGTGTAGTGGCGGGGATCGTTGAACAGCCCAACCGGCAGCGGCAGCAGCGAATTGCTGGTCACTCCGTTCAGCTCGGAACTAAAGTCGGCCAGGTTCTGGTCGCAGGAAGGGATGGGCGCAACATTCACCAGAACGATCCCGGAACGGTCCGCGTATCCGTTCTCATACTCGCCGACAACAGCGCGGGGAAAGGCGCCGCCGGCCCTTGGATTGGAAAACGTTGCACCAGGCTCGCACGAGGTGCTGGGCGGCGACGGCGGAGTGAAGAAGCCGTTGTGAATGGCGACGGTATCCTCTTCCGGCCGCCGATTGGTCATCCGATACCACACATCCTTAAACCCGGAGTAGACCGTAAATCCCGCGGCGTATCCGGCAAAGGCAATGGCCTGTTGCGGATGCGTCAGCAGCACGCGGCGGCTTTCGGCTGCGGTTCCGTGCCGCAGCAGTTCCAGTAGTCCCTCCGGATAAACCGTCTGGTTCCAGGCATTGCTCTCCGGCTGGAACCCGTCTGGCGAGAGCTGGACCAGCAGTACCCGCGGCCTGCCATTCTTGGCCAGGTAGCGATTCAGCGTCAGGTTGTGGGTCACCGCCAGCACCGCGTTGGTCACCGAGATGTTACACGTCTTGAAGCCGGTGTTGCGCTCCACCACATCGGGGTCAATCCCGGTCATGGCGGTCGAATCGCCGTAGATCAGCACGTCGCAGTCGCGGTCGCGCATGCTGAACACGGCGTCGTTGGACTGCACCCACACGCTGGCCCCATGGCGCAGAAAAAAGTCCGAGCAGCCCAGCCGGATGAACGATGGAATGGCTAAAATCGGCAGAATGAGTAGCAGAAGGCAGTACCGCCGGGCAACCTCTGGCGGCGTCAACGGCGGCGCAGGGACCGATAGCGGTATCTCTTCCTGCTCAACTGCGAGAATGGGGGCTAATGCCAGGTCTGTCGCTACATTCATGTATTGAAAGATTGCCGTATCTCCGATAGTAAACCTTTTGACGGCATGAAAGTCCACTTTTATTGCGTCCAATGGGCTGGGGATGCATCGTGCCGAATCGCAACCAACACTCCGTAGGCCGCAAACCGCCAAAATGGGAAGAAAGAGTTGACTTGCAGGGTATGCTGGACTAACGTTCACGTTCTATTCGCGATTCCCAACACTTCCAGAAGGACCGATGCGCTGCTGTCTAGTTAGACGTTCGGGGCAGTACCGAGTTTAATCCGAGTATTTTCAGGGATGAAACAATGCGACCCGGAAAGACGGATGCCAGTACAGTCGCGACAGGACGGTTTATCGTGTTGAATGTTGGAGTTGAGAGCCCTGAAGCGCCTCAGTGAGCCAGGGGCAAGCCCATCGTACGGAGGCCGATTGCAAGATTCAACTCAATTTGAGACCCACGCCGAGGTCGCGGCGCGCTTCCCCGATCTGCACCCGGCATTCGACGCCCGGGCCGCAGTGGTCGAGGCCAACCGCTGCCTCAACTGCTTCGACGCCCCCTGTATGGGCGCCTGCCCCACCCACATCGACGTCCCCCGATTCATCCAGAAGATCGCCTCAGGGAACGTGACCGGCTCGGCGCAAACCATCCTGGACGCCAACGTCCTGGGAGCGAGTTGCTCGCGCGTGTGCCCCGTGGAGGTCCTCTGCGAGGGCTCCTGCGTCATGCATGGAAAGCACGAACGGCCCATTGAGATTGGCCGCCTGCAGCGCTATGCAATGGAGACGTTCTACGCCGCCGGCGGCACGCTCCGGCTGCGGCAGCGCCCTGAACGGCCGCAGCGCGTCGCCTGCATCGGAGCCGGTCCGGCAAGCCTGGCCTGCGCTGCGGAGCTACGCCAGCAGGGCTTCCAGGTCACCGTCATGGACAAGCGCCCGCTGCCCGGCGGCCTGAACACCTACGGAGTTGCAGAGTACAAGCTGCGCACCGCCGACAGCCTGCGCGAGGCAGAAATGGTCCGCGGGCTCGGCGCGGAGTTTCAGGTCCGCGATGTCAATCCAGAGAGCCTCGCGGAAATTGAGCGCGAGTTCGACGCAATATTCCTCGGAGTCGGCCTGGGTGCCATGCACCGTCTCAGAATCGACGGCGGCGCCTCCGACGCGAAGACAGACGCGAAGACCGGCGGGATGATCGACGCGCTCGAATTTATCGCCGGATACAAGACCGGCGCGCGGCTCACCGTGGCTCGGCGTGTGGTGGTGGTTGGCGCAGGCAATACCGCCATCGATGCGGCCTGCGCAGCCCGGCGACTGGGCGCCGAAGAGGTCACCATTCTCTACCGCAGGCAGCGCGAGAACATCTCGGCCTTCGACTTTGAGTACGAGCACGCCGTAGCCGAGGGCATATCGTTTCTGTGGGGAACCCTCCCCGTGGCCTTCACAGCGCAGGGCGACGCCATCACCCTCACCTGCGTGGCCATGGCTCAGGACGCAACCGGAGCCCACTCGCCCGTAGCCGGATCGGAGTTCACCATGGAGTGCGATGTGGTCATTCCTGCCATCGGGCAGTCGCCCCTGCTGGAGCTGCTGTCGCATGCGCAAGGCGTCGCCATCGAGCATGGACGCGTGGTCATCGACCGCGCCACCGGCCAAACCACCAACCCCAGGTACTTCGCCGGCGGAGACTGCGTCAACGGCGGCCGCGAGGTCGTGGACGCGGTGGCGGATGGCAAACGCGCGGCATTGGGGATTGCGGCTGCGCTGAGTCGCCGAGTGGAGGCAAACGTTGGCTGACCTTACCACAAACTTCGCGGGCGGAATCCACTGCCCAAACCCCTTCTGGCTGGCCAGCGCGCCGCCCACCAACTGCGGCGAACAGATTATGCGGGCGTTCGACGCTGGCTGGGGCGGCGCAGTTTGGAAGACCATCGGCGAGCCCATCACCAACGTCAGTTCGCGCTATTCGTCCATCGACTGGAACGCGCAGCGCATGATGGGACTCAACAATATCGAACTCATCAGCGACCGCCCGATTGAAGTCAACCTGCGCGAGATCGCCGAGGTCAAACGGCGCTATCCCAAGCACGCCGTAATCGCATCGCTGATGGTGGAGTCGAAGCGCGAGACCTGGCACGAGATGGTCAAGCGTGCGGAAGGCGCTGGCGCCGATGGCCTCGAACTCAACTTCGGCTGTCCCCACGGCATGAGCGAGCGCGGCATGGGCTCCGCCGTCGGCCAGGTGCCGGAGTACGCCCAGATGATTACGGAGTGGGTCAAGGAAGCCGCGCGGACGCCCGTGCTGGTCAAACTGACGCCCAACATCAGCGACATCCGCATCGTCGCGCGTGCCGCCAAGCGCGCCAAGGCCGATGGCATCTCCGCTATCAACACCATCAACTCCATCACCGGCATCGACCTGGACACCTTCGAGCCGCGTCCCAACGTCGACGGCAAGAGCTCGCACGGCGGCTACTGCGGCCCGGCGGTCAAGCCGATCGCGCTCAACATGGTCCAGCAGGTCAACTCGGACTTTATCGACGGCCCGCCCATCCCCATGAGCGGCATCGGCGGCATCGCCAACTGGCGGGACGCGGCGGAGTTCATCCTGATGGGCTGTGGCACCGTACAGGTCTGCACCGCCGCCATGCACTACGGCTATCGCATCGTCGAGGACATGATCGACGGCCTCTCCAATTGGATGGACGAAAAAGGATTTGCCACCATCGAGGACTTTCGCGGCAAGAGCCTGACCAGGATCACGGACTGGAAGCACCTGAACCTCAACTACAAGATCGTCGCGCAGATCGACGAGGCACTGTGCATCGGCTGCCAGCTCTGCCACATCGCCTGCTGGGACGGCGCGCACCAGTGCATTCACTTGGATCGCGTCACCGGGCCGGGCGGAGCCAAAGGACCTGTAGACGGGCATGTGGAAGTCCACGCGAAGCCGCACGAGGCAGGCCGCGAACGCATTGTGGTCACGCCGATCCCGAAGCTCGATCCGCCCCGTGTGCATGTGGGGCCATATGCCACCAGCCTGGAGCGGATTCCCCGCGTGGATGAAACCGAATGCGTCGGCTGCAATCTGTGTTCGCTGGTTTGCCCCGTGGACAAATGCATCACCATGGTCGAGCGGCCGACAGGCCTCGCTCCGCAGACCTGGGCGGAGCGGACACAGGCGGTGGAATGCGCTCCGCCCGAGTGAACAAGCAATCACGAGTCTCCACGGAGCGACTCAGATTCTGAGCAGGGTTGCCTCCGGAATGAATCGCGGCTTACGGTCGAATCGCTGTTGTGAGGAGTAGAACGATGGGAACATTAATCAAGGGCGGCAAGGTGGTCAGCGCGGCGGGCTCAAGCCTCGCCGATGTATTGATCGAGGGCGAGACGATTGCGCGCGTAGCCCCGGAGATCGACGCAACCGGACACACCGTGGTCGACGCAACCGGCATGCTCGTCCTCCCCGGCGGCATCGACGTCCACACCCACCTCGACATGCCCTTCGGCGGCACCGTCAGCGCGGACGACTACGAGTGGGGCACGCGCGCAGCGGCCATCGGCGGCACCACCATGGTCATCGACTTTGCGCTGCAGTCCATGGGACATCCAATGACCGAGGCGTTCAAGACCTGGCGCGCCAAGTCCGAGGGCAAAGCCTGCATCGACTACGGCCTGCACATGGCCGTTACCGACCTCGGCCCCAACGACGCATGGCTCGACGATGTGGACGCGATGGTCGCCGAAGGCATCTCCAGCTTCAAGATCTTCATGGCGTATCCCAACGTGTTGATGGTGGACGACCGCACCATCTACAAGCTGATGGAGCGCACCCGCCAACTGGGCGCGCTGGTCTGCGTTCACGCGGAGAACGGCACCGTCATCGACGCCATCGTGCAGGAAGCGCTGGCCGCGGGCAATACAGGGCCGCTCTATCACGCGCTCACCCGGCCGGTAGAGGCAGAGGCAGAGGCAGTGCACCGCGTGGTCACGCTGAGCGAGCTGGCCGGCGGAGCAAGGGTCTACATCGTGCATGTGTCCAACGAGAAGGCGATGCTGGAGGTCAAGGCGGCGCGCGATCGCGGCCTGCCGGTCCAGGGCGAGACCTGCACGCAGTACCTGGTGCTGTCGCTGGAAGACGATATGGGCAAGCCAGGCTTCGAGGACGCGAAGTACGTCTTTACCCCGCCCCTGCGCGAGAAGAAAAATCAGGAGCCGCTGTGGAATGCGGTCAAGGACGATGTGCTGCAGGTCATCTCCACCGACCACTGCCCCTTCCGCTTCTCCGATCAGAAGACGCTCGGCCTGGGCAACTTCACCAAGATTCCCAACGGCGGCCCCGGCGTCGAAAATCGTATGCAACTCGCCTATCACCACGGCGTGAATCAGGGACGAATGTCCCTGGAGCGTTTTGTGGACGTTACGGCGGAGGCGCCCGCGAAGATCTTCGGCATATATCCCAAGAAGGGTGTATTGGCCGCCGGCTCCGATGCGGATATTGTAGTGTGGGACCCTAACGCGGCGTATACGATTACGGCAGCGACACAAAATATGCACACCGATTACTCCATCTTCGAAGGCTTCCAGGTCACAGGCAACGCGCGCCAGGTCTTCTCGCGCGGCGAGCTCGTCGTCGAAGGCGGAAAGTTTCTCGGCCAGGTGGGTCGCGGACGCTATGTGCATCGCGAGGTGCCGAAGGGATGAGCCTTTACGTCGAGGGGCCGACCAGTCTCACGGACGCCTACGGACTGCGCGCCGACCCGAGCCTGTATAACCGGGACCTGGCCCCCACCACCACGGAGCAGCGTACCTGGGGCACCTACAACTACATTGCGCTGTGGTTCTCCATGTCGATGGAGGTCACCACCTACATGCTCGCGTCCAGCCTCATCGCTGGCGGCATGAACTGGAAGCAGGCCATCACCACCATCCTGCTGGGCAACCTCATTGTGCTCATCCCCATGCTGCTCAACGCGCATGCAGGCGCCAAGTATGGAATCCCCTTCCCCGTCTTCGTGCGCGCTTCCTTCGGTGTCCGTGGCGCAAACATTCCGGCCATCCTGCGCGCCATCGTGGCCTGCGGATGGTTCGGAATCCAGTGCTGGATCGGCGGCACCGCCATCTCGCAGATGGTAAACGTGCTGGCGCCCAGCGCGGAGCACATGCCGTGGGTCACCTGGGCCTGCTTCCTCGGCTTCTGGGCGTTGAATATGTTTGTGGTGTGGCGCGGTGTGGAGTCGATTCGCTTCCTGGAGAGCTACTCCGCCCCGTTCATGATCGTCATGTCTTCCCTGCTGCTCGGCTTTGTGCTGCACAAGGCGGGCGGGTTCGGTCCTCTGCTCTCCGCACCCAGCCGCTTCACCACCGCCGGCAGCTTCCTCGCATTCTTCTTTCCGGCACTCACAGGAATGGTCGGATACTGGGCGACCCTCTCGCTCAACATCCCCGACTTCACGCGCTACGCGAAGAATCAGGACGCGCAGATCATGGGCCAGGCGTTCGGGCTGCCCGTGGCCATGACGTTATTCTCCATGCTCGGCATCGCCTGCACCTCGGCCTCCACCGTCATCTTTGGCGAGCCCATCTGGTCGCCGGTCGCGCTGCTCGGTCGCTTCCATCAGCCCTGGCTAGCGTTTTTAGGACTCATCGCGCTGCTGGTGGCCACATTGAACGTCAACATCGGCGCCAACGTCGTCGGCCCTTCCAACGACTTCGCCAATCTCGCGCCCAACCGCATCAGCTTTCGCATGGGTGGCCTCATCACGGGCGTCGCCGGCCTGCTGATTATGCCCTGGCGGCTCATGTCCAGCTCCCACAACTACATTCAGTGGCTGGTGGATTACTCCGCCGTCCTCGGTCCCGTAGCGGGCATCATGGTGGCGGACTACATCTTCCTGCGCCGCACACGCTTGGACACGGAGGGCCTCTACCATCGCGAGGGTCCCTACGAATACCGCAACGGAGTCAATCCCCGCGCGCTGCTTGCGCTGGCCGCGGGCGTTGCTGCGGCCCTCATCGGGCGCTGGGTGCCGGACTTCGACTGGCTCTTCAAGCTGGCCTGGTTCGTCGGCTTTGGAGTCGCCGCGGCCGTGTACCTCGCACTGATGGGCTCCGCGCGCAGTGTCGGCGGCGCAACTCCATTGGCCCAGCGCATCGCAGTCAAAGGCATGGACAAACGCCTCGACCCCGCCCTGGGCGGCAGCGCCCGAGTCTAACCGCAACATCGCCAACCCTCTATGCCTAACCGCAACATCGCAAACCCTCTATGTCTAACCGCCACCTCGCAAACCCTCTATGTCTAACCGCCACCTCGCAAACGCTCTATGCGTTGCTGAAAAATACCGGTAGATGATCATCTCTCTTGTTCAGACGGGTCACTTGTCGTAAGCGCTGAAGGCGCGGCATATACCAGCCTAGGCCGAAGGCCTAGGTACGCGCCCCCCAAAGAGTCCGAGGGCTGAAGGCCCGACACAAGGTGGGGGCACAAACCTCCAGGCATGATTGCTGCCTGAGCTAACTTCATCATCAGCAACCCTACCGCAGAAACGCCCCCAACTCCGTAGCCGCATTCCGCAGATGCGGCAAAAACCGCGTCTGCATGTCGTACGCCGGCATGCGCGGTGCGCTTCCACTCAGGTTCAGCGTGGCCACCACGCGGCCCGTAGGCGAGTACACCGGCACCGCGAGCGACCGCAGGCCTACTTCGTACTCCTGATCGACCAGCGCATATCCATGGCGGCGGACGTTCCGCAGAGCAAGCCGCAACTTCTCCACCGCAGTCACTGTGCGCGAGGTATGCGCAACCAGCACCACCCGCGCCAGGTACTGCTCCAACTGCTCCGTGGGCAGGTAAGCCAGCAGCACTCGTCCCATGCTGGTGCAGTAGGCCGGCAGGCGGCTGCCAATGTGCAGATCGTCGGACATCACCCGCGATACGGACGACCGCGCAACATAAACAATATCGTCGCCATCCAGCGTCGCCACGGAGAAGCTCTCGCGCAGCGCGGCGGACATCCGTTCCAGGATCGGTTGCGCCGCGGTCGACAGCGAACTGGAGGCCGAGTAGGTGTTCGACAGCGTCAGCATCCGCGGCCTCAGCGCATAGCGCGACCCATCCTCCACACCGGCAAAGCCCAGCTTGGTCAGCGTGTACAGGCAACGCCGCACCGCCGCGCGGGAAAGCCCCGTCTTAACGGAGAGCTGCGAGATGGTCATCTGCGGGCTCTGCGGAGAGAAGGACTGGATCACCAGCAGGCCGCGAGCCAGCGACGTCATAAAGTTCGGATCGCCGGCATACTGATCCAGCGCGGAGGAGGGCGTAGTGACGGCCTGCGGAACCGCAACATCCGGGGTCGGAACCTCCAGTTCCGTAGCCCGCGATGGAACGGCTGCGGTTGCGACCGCTCCGTTCGAGGAAGTGCGGTGGTTTGTACGGCGAGTTGCAAGCGGCATCGACAAGGGCCCTCGATTCGCGGCTGGGGCCAGCATGCGGATGCAGACCCCTGCGCATCCCCGAATTCCGTGAAGTTTTCGATCGATAGCGCGATAGCCGAACTATAAATACGATAAACGCACAACGCCCCACACTGCAACCAGCCCACTCCAACCGCTCTCCAGCCCCGCTCCATCAGCGAAAGGGCTTGTCATTAAGCAAAAGGGCTTGTCATTAAGCGAAAGGGCTTGTCATTAAGCAAAAGGGCTTGTCATTAAGCGAAAGGGCTTGTCATTCTGAGCGCAGCGAAGAATCCCCGCATTTGTTTCATCCACGCCGGGGTCGCCAACGCCGGTTATAGACTCCGCAGTTCCCTACCCACTCCCGCCCTCCTCGCCACACACCCGGCTAAGCCCGACCGTGAGAAAATTGACCCCTATGGATACCGCAGCCGCACCCCGCATACCGCTCACTCAACGCCCCACCTGGAAGGCCCTCCAGGCCCACGCGCAGGAGATGAAGGAGAAGCATCTGCGCGAGCTCTTCGCAGAGGACTCCGCCCGCGGGCTGAGGTTCACGCTGGAGGCGGACGGCCTCTTCCTCGACTACTCCAAGAACCGCATCACCGACGAGACCCTGGAGCTGCTGCTGGAGCTGGCGGAGGGCGCCGGCCTGCGCGGCAAGATCGACGCCATGTTCCGCGGAGACAAGATCAACATCACGGAGAACCGCGCCGTGCTGCATGTGGCCCTGCGTGCGCCCAGCGACGAGACCATTCTCGTCGACGGCGAGAACGTAGTGCCGGGCGTGCACGCTGTGCTGGACAAGATGGCCGGCTTCGCGGACACGGTTCGCTCGGGCACGTGGAAGGGTCACACCGGCAAACGAATCCGGAACGTCGTCAACATCGGCATCGGCGGCTCAGACCTCGGTCCCGTCATGGCATACGAAGCACTCAAGCACTACTCGCAGCGCGATCTCACCTTCCGCTTCGTGTCCAATGTCGATGGCACCGACTTTGCGGAAGCCGTTGCCGATCTCAACGCGGACGAGACGCTCTTTCTCGTCGCCTCCAAAACCTTCACCACACAGGAGACCATGACCAATGCGCTCTCCGCGCGGCAGTGGCTGCTCAGCGCGCTCGGCGGGGATCAGTCGGCAGTCGCAAAGCACTTCGTTGCCATCTCTACCAACGCCAAGCTCGTCGCTCAATTCGGCATCGACACCGACAACATGTTCGGCTTCTGGGACTGGGTCGGCGGCCGCTACTCCATGGACTCCGCCATCGGACTCTCGACCATGATCGCCATCGGTTCGGAGAACTTTCGCGCCATGCTGGACGGGTTCCACGCCATGGACGTGCACTTCCGTACCGCGCCATTCGCGCAGAACCTGCCCGTCCTACTCGGCCTGCTCGGCCTTTGGTATACCGACTTCTTCGACGCGCAGACCGTCGCGGTGCTGCCGTATGAGCAGTACCTCAAGCGTTTCCCCGCATACCTGCAACAGCTAACGATGGAGTCGAACGGAAAGCACGTCACGCTCGATGGCGCCCACGTGGACTATCAGACCGGGCCAGTCTATTGGGGCGAGCCGGGAACGAATGGACAGCACTCGTTCTACCAGCTCATCCACCAGGGCACGCGGCTCATCCCGTGCGACTTCATCGGCTTCTCCAAATCGCTCAACCCGCTGGGCCGCCACCACGACATGCTGATGGCAAATGTGTTTGCTCAGGCAGAGGCGTTGGCCTTCGGCAAGACTGCCGAGCAGGTCAAAGCGGAGGGCACGCCGGACTGGCTGGTGCCCCACCGCGTCTTCGAGGGCAACCGGCCATCGAATACTATCCTGGCCGAGCTGCTCACGCCCCATGTCCTTGGGCAACTGGTGGCGCTGTATGAGCACATGGTCTTCACCCAGGGCGCGCTCTGGGATATCGACTCGTTCGATCAGTGGGGAGTGGAACTCGGCAAAGTACTGGCCAGCAAAATCCTGGCAGAGCTGGAGAGTGCCGACGAACCCGCAATGACGCACGATTCCTCCACCAGCAACCTGATCCAAAAATACCGCGCCGGTAAGTAATCGCAACGATCTCCGCTGCCTATAACCTCACGCCTTGTCATCCCCATACCGCCGGGTGCCCCATTCATGACAGTCCCATCGTCATGGGTGGGGTTTACCGCTACCCTCAATGTTAGGCATCGAACGTCTGCGGGAAATTTGCTCTAGGGAGACTCTGAACAAGTCTCCGATTTGAAAGGACGTGGCTTTAGCCACGTCGCAAGCAGTCTAAAATCAATCGGGCTTCAGCCCCTGAGGCAACTCCGGGGACTTGTTCAGACCTTCCTTAGGTTGCTGACCTCCGAAACCCCGAGGGCTGAAGGCCCGACATATACAAGGCTGTACATCATCAGGAAGGCTGTACATCATCAGGAAGGCTGTACATCATCAGGAAATTTGTCATTCCCCTTATGGCTTGTCATTCTGAGCGCAGCGAAGAATCCCCGCATTCCGCTCCTGCCCAAGCTCCACTTCAGCCCGGCCTTTGGGATGAGCAGCAGGCTTTAGAGGCTGCTAAAAAAGGCCGCTGTGAGATAGGCCAGGACTTCAGTCTCGGCCTATCCGCTACAGAATCAGGATGGGCTTTAGCCTCTGCGACTTGTCTTTCATGCGTCCGACTCGGAATCAGCCTTTTTCAGCATCCTCTTCAGCCCGCGGCAACCGGCGTCCAATCAATCGGGGTCTTAACCCCGGACTTCCTCGCATCGCTAACCTCGGCAACGCAATCCCCAAAGCAAAAAAACGCGCTCTCACCCTCCAGTTGTGGAGGCATGAGAGCGCAACTCGCCACTGCATTCCACCCCCTGCTTCGGTTGTGAAGCAGGAAGGCGCAATCTTGTCGACGCGGGTTATGGCTTCTGGATCTTGATAGCGATCGACACGGAAGCCCAGGTCGGCTTGTTGTCCACCATCGCCGGAGTAAAGCGATACTCCCGCACGGCTTCAATCGCCCGCTTGTCCACCACATGTCCGGCAGACTGGGTCACCACCACGTTCCGCGGAATTCCGTTCTCGTCCACAATCGCGCGCAGTACCACGTTGCTCACCGCCGGCTGTTCGGAGAGTTCCTGATCAGACAGCGCAACCTCCACGGTCTGCTTCACCTTGGGTGAGGAGGACTGGGCCGGCTCACTGCCCTTCAAGCTGTATTGCAACGTGCCGCCCTGGTGCATGGCATCTGCGGCGAAGTCATCCACCATACGGGTCCGCACAGATTCCCGGAGGGACGCATGGGTCGCCATGGTCAGCGAATTCGCAGAGCCCGACGACGCAGCCGCCGCAAGCTCCGCGGAAATACCGGGGAGGGTAAGCTCGGCCACCGCGCTTGCCGAGGAGGGGGACTGCTGAGTTCCGGCCGGAGTAATGGCATAAGACTGGGCCAAAGCCGGAAGCAGGATAAGAGAGGTCAGGATCATCTGGCGCATGGGGAGGTCTCCTTAAGCACATAGTGCTCAACACCAATTTACATGCACCAAAATACAATTGTCAACATAATATTCAACAAACTTCTATCTTCAATAGAATCAGCACAAATCACAGCCCAATCTGCCTCTTGAAAAAGAAAATGAATAGAGCATGAAAATTCCGCGATGCCAATCCCACCTCTGGTCCCCGCAGTTCTCCCGCGCGGGCTGCCAATCTGGGGGCCAGGTGATCCATTCGCCGCAGCTGGCCTCCATCTCCGCCCCGATTGCGAACCAACCCCCCGCCCCGTAAACCGGAGCGGTCCGACGCACTCCAATATCCCCCGCCGCAACTCCTTGCCGCGTCAACCGTTTGCAGCATCCAATGGCATATATCCCATGCCTCCCGGGTCACCCATCCACGAGGTGTAGAATCGGGTCTGAATGGCACAAGAAAAATTACGCATGATCCCCCTCGGGGGCCTTGGCGAGTTCGGCATGAACTGCATGGCCCTCCGATGGCAGGATGACATCATCGTCATCGATGCCGGCCTGATGTTCCCTGAAGAAGAGCTCCTGGGCGTCGACATCGTCGTCCCCGATATCAGCTACCTCACGGAGAATCGCGACAAAGTCAAAGCCATCGTCCTCACCCACGGGCACGAGGACCACATCGGCGGCCTGCCTTGGATACTCTCCGAGCTCAACGTGCCCGTCTACGGCACCGAGTTCACGCTGGCGCTGGTCGAGGGCAAGCTGGAAGAGCATCGCCTACTGGACAATGCCGAGTTGATTGAGATCACCGCCGGCCACCGCTTCACCCTGGGCCCGTTCTCCATCCTGCCCATCCAGGTCACGCACAGCCTGGTGGACTGCGTCGCGCTGGCCATCCACACGCCGGTCGGAACCATCGTGCATACCGGCGACTTCAAGATCGATCTCTCCTCGCCGGACGCCAAGCCGTTTGACCTGCACGCCTTTGCCGAGTTGGGCAAGCAGGGCGTGCTCTGCCTGCTGCAGGACTCCACCAACGTCGACCGCCCCGGCTACACACCCTCCGAGCGCGCCGTGCGGCCGCGGCTGGATGAGATCTTCGCCCAGGCCAAGAAGAAGCTGTTCTTCAGCTGCTTCTCCTCGTCGATTCACCGCATCCGCATCGCCATGGAACTGGCGCACACGCACGGGCGCAAGGTCGCCGTCGTCGGCCGCTCCATCGACAACTCCACGGAGATCGCGCAGGACCTCGGCTACCTCGACGTCCCCCCGGGCCTCCTCATCAACCCCAGCCAGATCCGCGAGACCCCGGCCAACAAGCTCGTCGTCCTCATCTCCGGCACCCAGGGCGAGCCCATGTCCGCGCTCTCGCGCGCCGCCGTCAACAACCACAAGTATGCCAGGATCGACGCCGGCGACACCGTCGTCCTCAGCTCGCGCGTCATCCCCGGCAACGAGAAGTCCATCTACCGCATGATCGACCACCTGGAGCGCCGCGATGCCAACGTCATCCACGACGACGGCACCCAGGGCCTCATCCACGTCAGTGGACACGGCTCGCAGGAAGAGCTGCGGCTGATGATCAATCTGCTGCGGCCCAAATTCTTCGTGCCCGTCCACGGCGACTACCGCCACCTCAAGCGCCACGCCGAGCTCGCCGCCAACATGGACATCGTCGAAAAGGTGATCCTGCTCGAAGACGGCGAGATCCTCGACCTGGATAAGAACAGCGCCAACAAGACCGGCAAGATCACCGTCGGCCGCGTCTGCATCGACGCCGGCGGCTCCATCGACGTCGTCGAAGACGTGGTCATCCGCGACCGCCAGCACATCTCCGAGGGCGGCATCGTGCTGCCCATCATCACCATCAACAAGCGCACCGGCAAGGTGGAGACCGCACCGGAGGTCGTCATGCGCGGCTTTGCCGTCGACGACCCGACCGTCATCCAGGAATCGCGCCTCGTCGTCCAGCGCACGCTCGAATCCTCCAGCGACGAAGAGAAGGCCGACTACGGCGTCATCAAGGAAAAAATCCGCAGCGACCTCAAGCGCTATATCCAGAAGACCATGAGCCGCCGCCCGCTCATCATGCCCGTCATCCTCGAAATCTGAGCGGAGCAGCACCCAGCATCGGAGTCAGGCTATGGGCTACATCGATAAAAACCTCAACGCAGGCGAAACCGTCCTCTACGAGACGCGACTCCACTGGATCGTTATGGTCCGCTCCATCCTATTGGCTTGCGTTCTGGTCGTACTCGCTGGATTCGTCTTCTACTATCCCCAGACCAATGCGTCGCTCGACGCCAACACGCTGCATCTTCTCCAGGGCGCGGGCGCTCTCTTCCTCGTTGCCGCCCTCATCGTGATCCTCATCGGGACCGCACGCAGGAACGCAACCGAGATGGCTGTCACCAATCACCGCGTTGTCATCAAACTGGGCCTCATTGGCCGCCGCACCATAGAAATGATATTGAACAAGGTCGAAAGTATCGAAGTGAAAGAGAGCACCTTGGGCCGTATGCTGGGCTACGGCACCATCCTCGTCATAGGCAGCGGCGGAACCCTTGAGCCCTTCCAGCGAGTGGCCCACCCGATTCAATTCCGCAGCGCAGTGCAGCAGCAGATCGAAAAGCTGCCTTAGCCGCCTGGCTTTGGCCCTCTTGCAGTTTCCCACCAAATTTTCCCGGCGAGGTGCCATTTCCCGCATCCAAGTGAGCAGGAGATTCGCATGCTCACGTCTGGAATCGTCGGAATCATCATTACGCTGGTGGTCATCGGCCTGCTGCTCTACCTCGTCGACCTCATCCCCATGGACCGCGCCATCAAGCAGATCATCCGCGTGATCGTCATCATCGGGGTGGTCATCTGGCTGCTGCAGGCCTTCGGACTGATCGGCTCCATCAACGGCCTCTTCCACCCAGCCCCTGTGCGGCCGATCCACTAACGGTCCAGAGCGGCCTCTGTGTTCTCTCGTTTGCTCTGTGTTCTCTGTGATTCGCTCTTCTAGTCCCGCGGATACACCGCCGCGTCGCGCCGCACATACCGCCGCCCCACCAACTCGTACTCTCCGCTCAGCACCTTCGCAATCGCCTCCGGATACGCAAGGTGCTCCTGCTCCAGGATCCTTGCGGACAGGCTCTCGGCCGTGTCCTCGTCCAGCACGGGCACCGTGCGTTGCAGCACAATCGCGCCATGGTCCACCGCCTCGTCCACAAAGTGGACCGTGCATCCGGAAAACTTGGCGCCGTACTCCAGCGCCTGCCGCTGCACTTCCAGCCCCGGAAACGAGGGCAGCAGCGAAGGATGGATGTTCAGAATGCGGTCCGGGAAAGCCTGCACGAAATCCGCCGACAGGATGCGCATATAGCCCGCCAGACACACCAGGTCCACACCATGCTCGCGCAGCGCGGCAATCATCGCAGCATCGTGCTCGGCGCGCTTTCGTCCTGCGGAGGGTACGGCCAACGCCGCCAGCCCCAGCTCCCGCGCCATCTCCAACCCCGGAGCATCGGCCTTGTTCGACAGCACCACCGCGATCTCCGCACCCGCCAGCCGCCCCTCGCGAATCGCCCTGGCGATGGCGACAAAGTTCGACCCGCGGCCGGAGAGCAGGATTCCCAGTCGCTTCACGCGTTGCCGCTTTCCATGTTCATCGCTCTAGCACTGTCATTCTGTGCGACTCTTATTGCTTGTCACGGCCCTTATCGCTTGTCACTATCCTTATTGCTTGTCACTATCCTTATTGCTTGTCATTCTGACCCTGAGCACGCCCCACAAAGAATTGTCATTCTGAGCGCAGCGAAGAATCCCCGCATTTCGCTCCCGCCTGCGCTCAATCTCAGGTACCAGAACCCTAATTGGGCGTCTTCTTCACCGCCACGGAGGCCTTCTTCACCGTCGGCTTCGTGGGCACAGCGCTGCCCGCATCCGCCTCAACCTGGTCAATCGTCTGATACAGCAGCGACACGTCGGTCACATGCACCCACTCGTGCTGGTTGCACACGATGATGGTGGGTGTATGCTGCACGCCCAGCTTCAGACCCAGATCCCGGTCCGCGGTCACTTCCTTGGTCAACTGCCCGGTCGGGTCGGCCACAAATGGTATCTGCAGCCCATGCGACTGGAAGAACTTGCGCGTAAACGCCAGCATGTCGTCCTTGCTGCTGATCCCGGTCTGCGCCGCGAACACCGCCCCGCGGTAGTCCGTCGCCGTCTTGTCCGACACCTTGTCCTGCAGGTACCGCGCCCACACCGCTGCGTCAAAACTCCAGATGTGCTGCTGCAGCGGGAAATCCTTGCGCACCAGCGGAATGTTGTAGTGGGCCACGGCCGCATGGACAATCGGAAACGCATGCGCGCACGCCGGGCACTCCAGGTCCTCCAACTCGATCACGGCCACCCTGGCTCCGGCCGGCGGCTTCAGCATCGACGTGTCCTTGAACGGATCGCCGGTTCCTGGAGGCGCTGCCCGCTGTGCAGTCAACGGCAGTGCGGCAAAGGGCAAAGTCATCGCAAGAACGGAGGCAACAACCAGGGAGCGGAATCGTGTCATGGAGGTTAGACGCATGGATTTCACAATCATTATGCTATCCCAATCCTCCGCGCCGGCGCGCCCAATGCCCGCTCTTTGAGAACCCTCGCTTCACCGCCACCCGGACTTTGGACCGCCCGCCTCATGGTGAGACCGCCGTTGCCGTTGTTTGTCATTCTGAGAGCGGCGAAGAATCCCCGCCCTTGCCTTTGCCCTTGCCCTTGCCTTTGCCCTTGCCCTTGCCTTTGCCGTTGCCCTTGCCCTTGCCTTTGCCCTTGCCCTTGCCCTTGCCCTTGCTTGTCATTCTGAGCGGAGCGAAGAATCCCCGTAGTTGCCGTTGCCGTTGCCCTTGCCGTTGTCGTTGCCTTTGCCCTTGC
>Ga0302267_10001075_pt1 | contig 35322 bp, 34 predicted proteins | sample III_Bog_E1_3_FD_194555 | JGI IMG/M metagenome (GOLD analysis project Ga0302267, IMG submission 194555) | Peat permafrost microbial communities from Stordalen Mire near Abisko, Sweden - III_Bog_E1_3 | ecosystem: Environmental > Terrestrial > Soil > Wetlands > Peat | place: Sweden: Abisko...
GCCGGCGCTCTTCTTCGCCGAGGATCCCAGGTCGAGGCCGGGCCCCGCGATCTCCACCTCGGCGCCGGGCGAGGTCTCCACCAGCAGTTCCTCCGGGAAGGGCGAGGCCAGGAAGCCGCGGGTGGCTTCGACCCGGAGGGGGATGGCGCCGCTGGCCCGGCCGGCGAGGGTGCCGACGTCGACGCGGGCGGCCTCGGGGTGGCCGAGGGCCATCTCGCCCCCGGCGAGCAGGCGGGGGCGCGCGCCGAGCGCGGTGACCCGGATCGCCACCGGCCCGCGGATGGGGGCGCTGCCCTCGAGGCGCACCTCGGCGATGCCGTCCGGCCCGGTCGGTCCGTGGAAGGCGCGCAAGGTCTGCCCCGGCGCGCTCGCCTCGACGAGCAGATCCTGGACGCCGGCGCTGTCGTTGACCTCGTAGAGGCTGCGCACCACCTCGACGCGGAGCGCCAGGGCGCTCGCGCCGTCCGCCGGCAGGCCGCGCACCCGGGCCCCGAACGCGGGCCGAAGCGCCCCGGGACCGAGGAACACCAGCGCCGCCACCAGCACCGAGGCGGTGGGCAGGACGAACGTCGCGGCCCGGCTGATCCCGGCCCAGGAGACAGCCGGAGGCCGGCCGGCGGAGCTCATCGGAGCATGATAGCGCGCGATCGCTTTGCGTCGCGGCCCCTCATCCGATACGAAGCGGCCGATGGCGGCCGACAAGACCACGAAGCGCAAGCGCAGGGCGGAGAACAGCGACGCGGGCGGCACCGGCTTGCTCCGGCTCCGCACCGACCCCCGCAAGGAGCGCCGGTTCGAGCCCCGGACCTCGGCCGCCGCCTACCTCTCCGTCCTCGGGATGGCGGTGGGCTCGGTGATCCTCGGGGCCGGCGTCTACGGCCAGTGGCTCCGCACCACCGCCCGGCCCGACCTCACCGAGCCGCTCCCCTACGCGCCCTACCTGCTCGTCGGCGGCGCGCTGCTGGTGCTGGCGATCCTGCTCGTCGGCCCCCGCACCCCCAAGCCCATCCGCGTCGGCGACGCCGGCCTCGGCCTGGAGAAGGAGCCCGGCGACATCGAGCGCATCGCCTGGTGCGACGTCTCCGGCATCCTCTTCGGCGGCGGCGTGCTCACCTTCCAGAGCCCCGGCAACGTGCTCGCCATCCCCCTCGACCTGCACCCCCAGGCCGCCGCCCGCGCCCTCGCCGAGGCGCGCGAGCGCATCCCCGCCCGCCTCCAGGACATCGACACCGCCGGCATCCCCAAGCCCGACGCCGACGAAGGCGAGGTGCTCCCCCTGGAGGCGCCCCAGCTCGCCGGCGCGCGCTGCAAGGCCTCCGACGAGCTCATCGCCTTCGAGAAGGACGCGCGCCTCTGCGGCCGCTGCGGCGAGCTCTACCACAAGGGCCACGTGCCCACCCGCTGCCTCACCTGCGACGCGGCGTTGAGGTAGGTCTCCTCCTGGGCAACCGGCGCGCGGGGCGATGACGCCGGCGCGCCGGGGAGCTGCAGGACCGCGCGCCCGGCTGCTGGACCGTGCGCCCGGCTGCAGGACCGCGCGCCCGGCTGCTGGACGGTGCGCCCGGCGGAAGGTTCTCTCGGTCGAGCGCACCGGATCGCGTTTCCAGCGTCGGGATCGCGTTCTTCTGCGAGCCGGTTTCCTGGTCCAGCAGCCGGCCGCGCGAGGGAGCAGCCGGCCGCGCGCGGGAGCTGCCGGCCGCGCGGCGCATGCGACGGTTCGCGGGGGGAACACGCTGGATCGCGTTCCGCTGCGGACCGACGGCGCTTCCCGTGCCCCCGCCGGTGCGCTCGGCAGCTCCCGCGCCGGTCCGTGCGCTCCGCCTCCCGTCCGGCAGCTCCCGCGCCGGTTCGTGCTCTCCGCGGCCCGTCCGGCAGCTCCCGCGTCAGGTCGTGCGCTCCGCGGCCCGTCCGGCAGCTCCCGCGTCAGGTCGTGCGCTCCGCGTCGCGTCCGGCAGCTCCCACGCCAGCTCGTGCTCTCCGCGTCGCGTCCGGCAGCTCCCGCGCCAGGTCGTGCTCTCCGCCGCCCGTCCCGTCGCTCCCGCGTCAGGTCGTGCTCGAAGCGTCGCGCCCGGCAGCTCCCGCCTCCGCCCGTGCTCGAAGCCGGGCGCCGGTCAGTTGCTCGCGACGAGCGTCGCCGCGAGCTGCGCTCCGAGCTGCCGTGCCTCCGCCGCGTCCTCGTTCTCGAGCACGTCGGCGCCGGCCCCGGTGAAGGCGAGGTAGGTCACCCCGGTGGCGACCCCGCCGGTGGCCGGGTTGGGATCGATCCCCAGCGCCAGCGCCAGCGCGTACGAGCCCTCCCCGAGGATGCCCCGGGCCCCCTCGTCGCCGAGGATCGCGTAGACCAGTCGGTCCTCGTAGAGCACCGCCACGACGCTCCCGTAGGTGAGCCCGGCGGCCATGAAGTCGAACCCGTTGCTCGCCTGCGGGACGACCACGAAGGGGAGCGTGGAGGCGTCGAGCGGGTTGCCCAGCGAGTCGGTGCCGGCGGTGCCGGGCGAGTAGCCAGGGGCGCTCTTGCAGGGGGCGCCGGAGCCGCCGTCGCACGCGATCGACATGCCTGCCGTCCACCACACCGCGCCCTTGAGCGAGCACACCGGGATGGTGTCGGGCGCGTTGGGGTAAGGGGCGAAGTTGGTGCTGCCGGGGTACCGGGTGCAGTTGGCCGCGAGCGCCTGGAGCTGCGCCGCCGTCACCTGCCCGCCGCCCGTGCCCGCGCCGCCGGTGCCGGCGCTGCCGCCGGTGCCGGTGCTGCCGCCGGTGGTGCCGCCGCCGCCGCTGAGGTCGGCGAGGTCGAGGATGCAGCCCCCCGCGAGCAGGGCGGCGAGGGCGGCGGTGGCGTGGACGAGGCGGGCGTTCATGGGTCGAGGCCCACCGGAGCGGGCGATCGAGGATAAGCCCGCGCCGCCCGCCCCGGGGAAAGAAGAACTTGGCCCGCCCCTCGGCCCGGAGCTAAGCGCCGTCCATGCTCGCGAAGCGCCTCATCCCCTGCCTCGACGTCAAGGAAGGGCGCGTCGTGAAGGGGGTCCGCTTCGTCGGCCTGCGCGACGCGGGCGATCCGGTCGAGGCCGCGCGCCGCTACGACGCCGCCGGGGCGGACGAGATCACCTTCCTCGACATCACCGCCTCGCACGAGGCGCGCGGCACGCTCCTCGACGTGGTGGAGCGGACGGCAGAGTGCATCTTCACGCCCCTCACCGTGGGCGGAGGCGTCCGCGCCGAGGCCGACATCAAGGCGCTGCTCGACGCCGGGGCCGACAAGGTAGCCATCAACACCGCCGCCGTGAGCGACCCCGGGCTGGTCCGGCGGGCCGCCGATCGCTGGGGATCGCAGGCGCTGGTGGTGGCCATCGACGCCCGCCGGCGCGCCGACGACTCGGGCTGGACGGTGGTGACCCACGGGGGGCGGCGCGACACCGGGCTCGACGCGATCGCCTGGGCGGTGACCATCGTCGGCCACGGGGCGGGGGAGATCCTCCTCACCAGCATGGACCGCGACGGGACCAAGAACGGCTACGACCTCGCGCTCACCCGCGCCGTGGCCGAGGCGGTGTCGGTGCCGGTGATCGCCTCGGGCGGCGTCGGTACGCTGGAGCACTTGCGGGCGGGGCTGGTCGAGGGCAAGGCGGACGCGGCGCTCGCGGCGTCGATCTTCCACGACGGGACGTACACCATCGCCGAGGCCAAGGAGCACCTGGCCCGGTGCGGGGTGCCGGTGCGGATCACCGGGGCCACGGCGGGGTCAGGAGGGGCGTGATGAACGATGGATGCGTGACGCTGGACGAGGTCTTCGCCGCCGCAGGGATGCGTGCGGCGTCGCTGGTCCCGGAGATCTCGGGCTACCTGACGCTGGCCGTCGGCGACGCGACCTCGCGGTTGCCGTTCGCCGTCGACCCGCGCCTGGTGCTGATCACCACGGAGGGCAACGTCGGCATCACCCGGCGCGGCGAGCTCCTCCCGGCGCGCCGCGCGGCTGCCGACCTGCGCGCGATCCTGGCGCGCCTGCTCGCGGTGACCACCGGCTCCTCGATGCCCAGCCTGACGGCCGCGGCCCGCCCGCGCGAGGAGTCCGATCGCGGCGTCGACGCCGTCGTCGGCGAGATCGAGGCCGCGCTCATCCCGGTCAACCGCGCGGCGGCGCGCCGGGCCCTGGCCCGCCTCGCCCGCGAGACCATCAAGGCCAAGGAGGCCGGGCGCCTGCGTCGACCGAGCGCGCGCCCGGCGGCTCCCGCGCCGATGGTCGCTGCCCCGCCGCCGGCTCCGGCACCTGCGGAGATCGCGCCGATCGTCGCCGCCCCGCTGCCGACTCCGGCACCTGCGGAGGTCGCGCCGATCGTCGCCGCCCCGCCGCCGGCTCCCGAGTCGCCCGCGCCGCCGGTGGAGCTCGCGCCCGCGTCGAGCGAGGACGAGCAGCTCGTCCAGGCCACCACGCCGCCGCCGGAGGAGCCGTGCGATCCGACGCCGACCGTGCTCGGCATGGCCGCGATGGAGGGCTACACCCTCCTCGACGCGCACGCGGTCAAGCTCGACGACGAGCCCGCAGGCGACCCCGGAGGCGAGCTCCCCGAGGAGCCGGTCCTCGACCCCGACCCCACCGCGCTGCCCGAGTCGACGGTGCTGGGCCAGCCGACCGAGGATCCGGCGCTCGCCTTCGCGATCGCGCCGCCCCTGCGGAGCTTGCCGGCGACGCAGGCCGCCGTGCCGGAGCCTGGCGAGCGCGGCTCCGAAGAAGACGTGGCGTGCGCGCCGCGCGAGGTGCGCCCGACCCGCGCCGACGATCTGCTGGCCCGCTTCGGCGCCTCGTGCACCGACGACGAGAGCCTGCTGAAGGCCGCTTCCTCGCTGCGGCGCATCGCCGGGATCGACCTCACCCCGCCGCCTCCCACCCGCATCGAGCTGCGCCCGGCCTCGGCGCCGCTCCCGGCCGCCCCCGCGGTCTCGCTGCCGCCCGACTGGGAGACTCCGGTGACGCCCCGCGCGGCGCCCCGGCGGGGCTTCACGGGGCCCAGCCTGGGCCTCACGCTCGCGGTGCTGGTGGTCGGTCTGGCCGGCGGGGGCGCGGTGGTGCGCTTCCGGCCGGATCTGCTGGGAGCGCTCGGCCGCCCGGTGGCGCCGGCGTCGCACACGCCCTGATGGCCCCGTCACCGGCGCTCGCCGCGCTCGCCGCCTCCGCCGTCCTCCTGGCAGCGGCGCCCTCCCTCGCCGAGGCCCCCGTGGAGGCGCGGCCGGGCGAGGTCTGCGTGCTCCGCGGCGGTCCCGCAGGGGGATCCCCCGCGGAGCCGAGCTACGCACTGCGCGACAACGGCACCCTGGTGGCGACCGTCGGACAGGACTACTTCTGCTATGCCGCGCTCCCCGGCGCCCACCGCATCACCGTCGAGGCCGGGGCGCGCTCGGCCGCGATCGCGCTGACGGTCAGCGCCGGTCAGCGCACCTTCCTCCAGCAGTCGACGGCCGGCGACGGCCTCGCGCTCACCCGCCTGTCCGAGGCCGCGCTGGCGCCCTCTCCCGTCGTCACCGTCGCCCCCGCGCCGCCGCCTCCTGCCGCGCCGCCGGCTCCACCTCGGGCGCTGCTCGAAGGGCCTCGCCCTCGCCCCGACGGGATGGTCTACGCGGTCGACGCTGGAATCGGCCTCGCCAGCTCGCGCACGGCCCCGGCGAAGCAGACGGCGACGGGCTTCGCCGCGCTCGGCTCGGTGCTGATCGGGATCTGGCCCAGCGACGTGCTCCTCGTGGCCGGGCGCCTCGACGCCTCGCTGCTGAACGGAGCGGGCGTCGCCGCTCTCTCCCTCCACCTCGGGCTCTTTCCGGCCGCCGGGCGCGCCGGGTGGCGGCGCGATTTCACGGTCTTCGTGGACGCGGGCCTGGCCACGCCGATCGCCGAGAGCTCCGGGGCCTCGACGGCGCCGTCGCTGGCCGGGATGGGTCGCATCGGGGTCGGCGTGCCGCGCTGGCGGGTGGGGCCGGCGCGGCTGGGTCCGCTGCTCTGCGGGCAGATCGTGCGCAGCTCGGGAGAGGCGGACGCGGCGGTCCTGGGAGGGGTCACCGCGTTCCTGGGCTCGCAGCCTCTGGAGAAGTGACCGGGCTCAGTCTGCGCCGCCGTCGAGGAAGGCGCAGTCGGCGGCCACGCCGGCGGCGCAGCCCGCGGCGGCGCCGCCGTTGCAGCCCGCCTGGCAGAACGGGTTGGCGCTCGCGCCGGTGAGCGGGCAGCAGTAGTTCTCGGGGCAGAAGCTCGGCTGCTGGCAGGAGAGCCCGGCTCCGCACTCGTCGTCGTCGTAGTTGGCGGTGACCAGAGAGGGGTTGCAGCGGTCCCCCTCGGCGCCCTGGTTACACCCGTTGGTGGTCGCCGTGAGCAGCGCCGCGGTGAGGATCACGGCGAGGGCTCCCAGGCGGAGATAGAGGGGCTTGCGATTCATCAGTACCGGCGATTTCATCGGGAATCCTCTCGCTCAGAAGCGGACCAGCATGGCGGCGATGAGGCGCAGGTCGTTCTTGACCAGATCGGGGCGCCAGCCGGCCGGGGTCGCGGTGGTGATGTAGCCGTCCGGCGAGGTGACCCCGCCGTGCCCGGCGAAATAAGGCACGCTGGCGGAGCGGTAGCTCCACTCGAGGTCGTAGGAGAGGTACTCGCTGGGCATGAACTGGAAGCCCGACATCACGTCCCACGCATCGAACTTGGTGCCCGCGCTCATGTCGAAGGCCCCCGTGCCGGGGACGTAGGCGACGCCCTGGGTGCTCAGCGGCGCGCTGAACGGCGAGGCCTGTCCGGTGGGAGCCAGGACCAGGTAGCGGCCCGGATTATCCATCATCCCGCCGCCGACGTTGAAGGCGAGCTTGTCGGTGATCCAGAAGCGGTTATACGCCATCCAGCTCGCGAAGTGCTGGGTGCACGGGGTCGCCGTGCTGCAGTGGCCCTCCGTGCCGGAGCCGCCGAAGGGGGTCACCCCGGCGCCCTGCTCGCCGCCGAGGTCCGCGGTGATCGAGAACGCCATCCTGGTGAACGCCTTGGCCCCAGGGTTGTTGTAGTAGCGGACCATGACGCTGTTGTCGGTGTGGAAGCGCGTGCGCCCAGGGGCGTCCTGGGTGTCCCAGCCCACGTAGTTGTTGGAGATGAGCGAGAACCACTCGACCGGCCTCCAGACGATGGCCCCGCCGAACCCGGGCATCTCGTTGAACTTGCCGTACGACTGCCAGCCGTTGATGATCCACGGCTCGATCTTGAGCTTGTCGCTGGTGAAGAGCTGGATGCGGAGGCCGTTGAAGAACCAGGGCGTGTTGTCCGAGGTGTAGGACGGCAGGTAGGCCCAGTTCTCGAAGTTGTCGTACGAGAAGAGACCGATGTACGACATGAAGATGCCGGCATCGACGTTGATGCCGTTCAAGGCATTGATGTGGTAGCCGCCGTACGCCTCGGAGAGGTAGCGGAGCGCGGTCTCGAGATCGAACTGGCCGCGGAAGGCGCTCCCGTCGTTGCGGGGGACGACGACACTGCGCATCCCGAACTGGGTCATCAGGCGCCCGCGCACGTTGTCGTAGTGGAAGTCGCCGCCGAACCCGAGGAACTGGAGCGTCATCTCGTTGTTGCGCGAAAGCGTCGTCGAGCCCACCACCGTGTGGTCGATGGGGTTGTTCCGCGACACCGTGTAGTTGATGTCGAGGAGGAAGCTCCCGGTGAAGTACTTGGAGTCGAGGGCCGCCTCCTTCTGGCGGTTGTTGCCGTTGAGCCAGCTGAAGTCGCCGAAGGCGAAGGGCTCGGCCGGCTTCACCTCCTCGGGCTTCGCCTCCTCGGGCTTCTTCTCCTCGGGCTTCTTCTCCTCGGGCTTCTTCTGCTGCGCGTTGACGCGCGTCTCGAGCTCCACGATGCGCTGCTCGAGGCGGCGCACCGGATCGACGTCGGTGACGGCGGCGGGCAGGGGCGCGGCGGGCAGGGGCGCGGCAGGGAGGGGCGCCGGGGGGGCGGCGGGCGGCGGCGCCGGCTGCGCTCGCACCATGGCAGTGGTGAGCGAGGTACAGCCGATTGCCCCCACCAGCAGGAGCGAGCGGGTGATCGTGCGACGAGGACGCACGTCCGAGGGAAGACGGGTCATGAGATGTGTTCTCCAGAACATGGGCAGCGGCGACGTGGCCCAAAGCACGGGGTGGGCCAATGTGGAGCGGGGCTGCGTTCCGGGGAGCTCCTGGGAGAACGACGGGGACGAGGCGTGTCTCTCCGCCGTTTCTCGCCCGGGTCCCCTCGACGCCGGAGGTCGAGGGCGCCACGGCAACTAAATTGGCTCTAAAGAATGCGGTGCTCGAGGCCTTGCGGCCCTCATGCTCCGCTGCACGGCGAGGGGGCTCTCTCGGGCAAAATGCACGACCGCGGAGCGATCCGCTCAATCGGCGCGGAGGCGATAGCCCACGCCCGGCTCGGTGACGAGGAGCCGGGGACGCGCCGGATCCGCCTCGAGCTTGGTGCGCAGGTGGCCCATGTAGACGTGGAGGTACTGCGTCTGGCCGGCGCGGCCGGGGCCCCACACCTCCTTCAGGAGGTGCTGGTGGGTGAGCACCTTGCCGGCGTGGCGCACCAGCGCGACGAGGAGCTTGTACTCGGTCGGCGTGAGGCGGACCTCGCGCTCGCTCACGAGGACCCGGCGCCGGGCGAGGTCCACCTGGAGCGGGCCGACGGTGAAGACGGCCTCGCCGGTGTCGCTCTCGCCCGTCCTGGCGTGACGGCGCGCCACCCGGATGCGGGCCAGCAGCTCCTGGAGGCCGAAGGGCTTGGTGAGGTAGTCGTCGGCGCCGGCGTCGAGCGCCTGGACCTTGTCCGTCTCCTGGCCGCGCGCCGAGAGGATGATGATCGGCGCCGTCATCCAGGCGCGGAGGCGCCGGGTCACCTCGATCCCGTCGAGGTCGGGCAGGCCGAGGTCCAGCATGACCAGGTCGGGGTTGTGGCTGGCGGCGAGGAGGAGGCCCTCGGCGCCGGTGGTCGCCTCGACGACCTGGTAGCCCTGGGCCGCGAGCGCGGGCCGGAGGAACCGGCGCATGGAGGCCTCGTCCTCGATGAGGAGCACCTTGAGGGCTTCGCTCACGACAGGGACCCTTCTTCCTCGACGGCGGGCGGCGAGCCCTCGATGGGCAGCGTGAACAGGAAGCGAGCGCCGCCACCCTCGCGGCCGTCGACCTGGATGTGGCCGCCGTGCGCCTCGACGATGGCGCGGCAGATGGTCAGGCCGAGGCCGGCGCCGCTGCGGGGCCCGCCGGCGAGCCGGTAGAACCGGTCGAAGATGCGTGACCGCTCCGCCTCCGGCACGCCGGGGCCGCGGTCGCCGACCTCGACGACGAGGGTGGTCGCGTCGGCCGAGGCCCGGACCTCGATGGGGGTGCCGGCGGGCGTGTACTTGGCGGCGTTCTCCAGCAGGTTGATGAGGACCTGCTCGATGAGGACCGCGTCGAAGGGCACCAGGGGCAGGGCCGCGGGCAGCTCGACGTGGAGCGCGCGACCGCCCAGGCGATCCTCGACCCGGCCGAGCGCGGCGCCCACCACGGCTTCGACGGACTGCCACTCCTTGCGCACCGCGACGGCTCCGGCGGCGAGGCGGGTCATGTCGAGGAGGTTGCTGACCAGCCGGGTGAGGCGGACCGACTCGTCGCAGATCGCCGCCAGCAGATCGCGCTGCGCCGCCCCGTCGACCGTGGTGGTGAGGAGCGTGGTCGCGGCGCCGGTGATGACCGCGAGGGGCGTCCGCAGATCGTGGGAGACCGAGCTGAGCAGGGAGCTGCGCAGGCGCTCCGACTCGGCTTCGAGCCGCGCCGCCTCGCCTTCGCTGGCCAGGCGCGCCCGCTCCAGCGCGCCGGCGATCTGCGCGGCGAAGGTCTCGAGGAGCTGCCGTTGCTCGCCGTCGACGAACCGATCGGGCGCGCGGGGGACCACGCCGAGGACGCCGGCGCGCCCCTGCGAGGCGAGGAGCGGGAGGAAGAGCGCCCGCGCCGCCGGGACCCGGTGGGTGCCCGCGCCGGCGGCGCGATCGTGCGCCCACACCCACTCGGCCGCCCGCCGATCCTCCGCGCCGAGCGCCGGCGCCGGCGCCCAGCCGCTCTCGAGCTCACCGCCCGGCCCGCGCACCAGGAGGATGACGTCGCCGTCGAAGAGCGCGTGGAGGTGGCGGGTGGCCACCTCGCCGAGCTGGTCGACGCCGCGCGTCGCCGAGAGCTCGCGGCTCATCGCGTACAGCCGCGCGGTGCGCTGCTCGCGCGTGCGCGCCGCCTCGGCCTGCGCCCGGATCCGCCGGGTGAGGGTGCTGATCACCACGCCCACGATGAACATCACCCCGAAGGTCACGATGTGCCGGGCGTCGTCGACCCGGAAGCTCAGGTAGGGAGGGACGAAGAAGAAGTCGAAGCTCAGCACGCTGAGGATCGCCGAGAGGACGGCCGCGGGGAGGGTGAGCCGCATCGCCACCGCCACGATGCCGAGCAGGTAGACCATGGCCACGTCCGGCAGCGAGTCGCGGCCGAAGAGCAGCCACGCCCCCACGGTGGTGACGGTGACCACCGCGATGGTGGCGGCGATCTCGAGGGGCCGCCGCGGCGCCCTGGCCGGCGCGTCCAGCGAGGAGGTCCCGGTCACGCCGCCACCGGCCCGGGCGTCGACGGTGACGTCTTTAGTCCTTCTTTAGCCGCGAGGTGCCCGTCTTTAGGACGGGTTTCGCCCTGCCGTCCTAGCTTGGTCGCTCGATCGGGGGGGACCCGGACGGAGGACTCACCATGCGACTCGCCACTGCCGCCATCTCGATGCTCTCTCTCGCGCTGCTGAGCGCCTGTGGTGGATTCGCGCCGTCCGCCGCGGCCGCGCCCTCGATCGAGGACGCCTGCGTCGGGTTGCCGGACGCCGTCATGGACCGGACGCTCGCCGACGTGCGCAGCAGCGTGGCGAGCGTCGAGCCGCTCCGCGAGGGCGGTGCCAAGCTGACGCCGCGCCTGATCGGCGCGGTGGTGCAGGTCCGCGCGACGCCGGGGCTGACCGCCGAGTGGCTGGGGCGGGTGCTGCAGTGCGACGCCGCACGCCAGGCCCCCTCCGCTGCGTGCGGCCCCTCGGGCTGTCCGCTGACGCCCGCCGGCGCCTCCGCCGACGTGACCTCGACGCGGTCCGGGTTCGCCGTCGCCCTGCGCGCCCGGGACCCGGAGCTGGCGCGCGAGATCGAGCACCGGGCGCGGGGCTTCGCGCGCCCGGCCCAGCCGAGCGCCGGCGGGGCGGCGAGCATGCGCTGATGCCATCGCTTCAGCCGGGGGGACGGGGGGCGGAGCCGTCCGTGTGGAGCGTCGCCGCCATCCGCTCGCGGTAGAAGACGAGCACCGAGCGCCGGCGCACGATGCCGATGAAGGCGCCCCGGCCGTCCACCACCGGGACGAAGTTCTGGTCGATCGCCAGGGCCAGCAGCGCCTCGATCTCGGCGTCGATGTCGATGGGCTTGAGGATCATCCGGCGCGTCACCGCGGTGAGGGGGACGCGCTCGCTGTCCTCGAAGCTCAGGTGCGGGTGCTGCTTCATGAACCAGAGGAGATCGCCCTCGGTCAGGGTGCTGTCGTAGCCGCCCTCCGCGGTGAGCACGGGCACCGCGGTGTAGCTGTGGTTCTCCATACGCTCGATGGCCTGGCGCACCGTGCAGGTGATCGGCACCCAGGCGACCTGTGCCTTGGGCGTGAGGAAGAAGGCGACCTTCATGAATGGCGCGATGCTGGTCGGATCGCCGTCCGTCTGCAATCGCTGTGCGTGAGCTCGCTCGCCCGTCACCTCGCAGCGTGTGCAGCTGCACGAGCCCCGCGGCCACGCCGTGCGGCGGTGCACGAAGCGCCCCGCGCTCGCGGCCCCGGGCCGGGGCGCGGGGGGCTGGCCCCGTTCCTGCGAGGTGAGCGCGGCGAGGAGAGCGAGATGGAGGAGACGGACTGGCTACTGATGCTGAGCCGCGACGGCACCGTCGAGGCCGTCGACGGCGGAGCGCCCGCGAGCTGGGTCTCGCGCCGCGCGGACGAGTGCGCGGGTCTCCCGGAGGAGGTCCACCGGGCGGCGCGCAAGCTGCTGCGGGATCTGGCCCAGCCGCTCTCGGGGACGCTCCTGCGACGGGTGCGCATCCGCGCCGAGGGGCCGGGCTCGCCTTCGTTCACGCTCCTCGCGGTCGAGGCGATCCCGATCCGACCCGCGGAGGTGCTCCTCGCGCCGCTGATCCGCCGCGCCCTGGAGCCGCTGGGGAGGCAGGCCGCGGCCGAGCTCGTCTCCCTGCAGCTCGACCTCGCCGCCGAGGAGGACCTCCAGGTCTCCATCGACGAGGACAAGCTCGCCTGGGCGCTGGGCGCGCTGGTGGGCAACGCGCTCCGCTACGTCCGGCGGGGCGACGGCATCCTGCCCGGGGGCAACGTCCGGGTCCGGGTGGCGCACAGCGCGTCGCCGCGGATGGTCAACATCACGGTGCAGGACGACGGCCCGGGCATCCCCGCCAGCGTCCGCCCCTGGCTCCTCCAGCCCGACCCGAAGACGGGCCGCACCGCCGGGATCGGCCTCCGGCTGGTCCACGAGATCGTGGCCGCGCACGGGGGTGGCATGGTGATCAAGAGCAGCGCCGAGCCGAGCGCGCGGGGGACCGCCGTGACGGTGTGGCTCCCGGTCCGCGAGTAGGCGTCGCCGGCCCGCGCTCCAGGGGCGAGCGCGGCCTCCGTCTGGACACCCCGCGAAGCGACCGTGTAGCCTCGCGCGAGTGCTGGATACCGCCGTGCTCGCGCGCGCCCTCAGGACCGGGATCGGTCTGCGCGACAAGGTGGTCGTGCTCCAGCTCGAGGCGGCGGCCCTGGTCGATCCCGTGCGGATCGAAGCGATCGCCGCCGACGTGGCGCTCGGCCGGGCGCTGGGCCTGCGGCTGATCGCGGTGTGCGAGCCTGGATCGGGGCCCGGCGCCCTCGACGCGCAGGGGCCGGCGCTGCGGCTGATCGCGGCGCTGGAGCGGCACGGCGCCACCGGCGTGGCGCTGCCCGCGGCGGGGCTGGTCACCGTTCACCCCGGGCTGCCGGTGGTCAACGCGATGGTCCTCGTCCAGCTCTGTTCGCTGGGGTACGTGCCCATCCTCCTCCTGCCCGTCGCCGACGCGGCCGGGGTCCTCGTCGATCTCGCGCCCGCCGCGCTCGCCGCTGCGGTGGCCCGCTTCACCGACGCGGCCCTGCTGGTGCTCATGGGCGACGGTTGCGCGCCGCCGGGGATGCCCTCGCCGCCCGTCGTCTCCACGCAGGCGGCGTCGCCGGGGCAGCTCCTCGCCGACATCCTGCTGTACGATCCGGCCACGACGGGGGATACCCCCAGACCCCCGGCGCTCGCCGGCTCGAGGTGATCCGATGTCTCCCTTCTCCGCCACCGCCGCCGCGCCCGTGCTTCCAGACGCCGAGCTGCACGCCGACCCGCACAGCGAGCGACTCGAGCGCCGCCTGCCCTCGGGGCGATCGCTGGTCCTCCGCCTCGGCGACCCCGGCGATCCCGAGCGCGCCGGCGAGGAGATCGAGATCCGCTCCGCGCGCGGCGATCTCGAGCTCCGCATCACGCTCACCGACGCGGGCCCGGTGGTCTCGCTGCGCGCCGCCCGGCTGGAGGTCGAGTCCCCGGACGTGGCCTTCCGCTGCCGCACCTTCGACGTCCAGACCACCGGCACGCTGAGCCTGGCGAGCGAGGCCGAGGTCCGCGTCGCCGCCGACGAGGTCCGCGTCGAGACCGCGCACGACATCCATCTCAACGGCGCGTTCATCCGGCTCAACTGCACCGCCGACGGCGAGCCGCCGCCCGAGGACATGGTCGCCGTCGCCGCCGCCGCTGCCGCGGCCTACGTCGCCCACGATCACGATCACGATCACCCTCACCACGAGCCCTGAGGCACCATGCCCATGCCGGCCGCGCGCGTGACCGATCAGGTGCTCCAGCAGGGGCCCCACTGCCACGCTCCCATCCACCCGCCGGCGCCGGTGCCCACGCCGGTCCCGCACCCGCCGCTGCCGCTGATGCTGATCCCGCCCGGCGCGCCCACGGTGCTCATCGGCAACATGCCGGCGGCGATCATGACCGGGCAGACCATGCCGTGCATGCTGCCGGGCTGCGTCCCCGGGGGGCCGGGCATGATCATGATGGGCAGCCCCACCGTGCTCATCATGAACAAGCCCGCCGCCCGGGTGAACGATCCGACCCTGCACTCGAGCTGCGTCGCCCCCATCCCCAGCCCCTCGGGGGCCATCCTCCCGCCGGGCTGCCCGACGGTGCTGCTCGGTTGAGCCCGCGCTGAGCCGCGACGGACCATGCGCCTACGACACTTCGCCGCCCTGCGCCCCCACTGCCCGATCTGCTACCGCGATCGAGGCGAGCAGCCGCGCCTCTCCCTCGCCTCGACCCTCCGGCGCGAAGAGGACGTGATCGTCGAGGGCGTGCTCCTCTGCCCGAGCCCGGGCTGCCAGCGCGAGTATCCCATCCTCGACGGGATCCCCGTCATCGTGGCCGGCCTGCGCGACTTCCTCGCGCAGAACCTCTTCCAGGCGATGATGCGCGACGACCTCTCGGAGACGCTGGAGTCCATCCTCGGCGACTGCAGCGGCCCCGCCTCGCTGCTCGACGCAGTCCGCCACCAGCTCAGCTGCTACGCCTGGGATCACTATGGCCTGCACGACCCGGCCGAGCCGGCCCCGGAGCCGCCGGCCCCCCGCGCCGGCGCGGCGGTGCGGGTGCTCGAGCGCGGGCTCGAGCTGGCCGGGTCCTGGCCGGAGGGCCCGATCGTCGATCTCGGCTGCTCGGTCGGCGGGACGACCTTCGCCCTGGCAGCGCGCACCGACCGCCTCGTCGTCGGCATCGATCTCAACCTGGCCATGCTGCGGCTCGCCTCGCGCGCGCTCCTCCGCGGGGAGGTGCGCTATCCGCGCAAGCGCAGCGGGGTCGTCTACGACCAGCGGCGCTTCCCGGTCCGCTTCCCGCGCGCCGAGAACGTCGACTTCTGGGCCTGCGACGTGGCCGCCCTCCCCTTCGCCGAGGGGACGTTCGCGCTGGCCTCCGTCCTCAACCTCATCGACTGCGTGCGCGCCCCCCGCGATCTCCTCGCCGAGGGCGCCCGCGTGCTCGCGCCCGGCGGGGGCATGGTCGTCACCTCTCCGTACGACTGGTCCGCCACCGCCACGCCGATCGAGACCTGGCTGGGCGGTCACTCGCAGCGCGGGATCGATCACGGCAGCAGCGCGGCGGTGCTGCGCGCCCTGCTCACGCCGGGCGGGCACCCGGCCGCGGTGACGGGCCTGCGGCTGGAGGCCGAGATCGAGGAGGTCCCCTGGCACGTGCGGCTCCACGATCGGAGCGCGGTGGCCTATGCCGTGCACCTGGTGGTCGCGCGGAAGATGGCAGAGGCCGGGGGCGCCGCCGCCTCGGGTGGAGGCGTCGATGATCATCACTGAAAACCGCGTGGGCCGCCTCTGCGAGCTCCGGATTGCGTCGCCCGTCACGAGCGAGGAGCAGGACGTCCTCCAGCAGGACCTCGGCCGGCTCTTCGCCGCGGTGAAGGGGCCAGCGATCCTCTGCACCGACATCCGGGGCGCGGTCGTCTTCCCCGAGGCCGTGAGCGAGCGCTTCGTGCGGATGATGCGAGCGGACAACGCCAAGATCGAGCGGAGCGCGTTCCTCATCGGTCCCAGCGCGCTGTTCTCGCTCCAGCTGGAGCGCTTCATCCGCGAGGCGGCCAACCCCGCGCGCCGGTGCTTCCGCACGGCGGCGGAGCTCGTCGCCTGGGTGGCGCCCATGCTCGGCGCGGAGGAGCGGACGCGGATCGCGGCGTTCCTGAGAGAAGGGGACTGAGCCCGCTCACTCCCCCTCGCGGGAGACGAACACGCTGGTCGACAGCTTCACCACGCCGGCCTTCGGATCGACGGTGCCGACCCGGGTGTAGAGGCTGGTCACCCCGTTCCCGTCGAGATCGCCCTCGGCGGCCACCTCGAACCCGTTCGGCCCCGGATCGGGCCCCCCGCGCGCGGGGCCCTTGTAGGGGCCTCCGGCGGAGTACGAGTAACGGAAGTACTGCGGCGACGGCAGCACGAACTTGAGGCAGCGCCAGCCGCTGGTCGCATCGCCGGTGTCCCAGTCGGTGCCGGCCGTCGCCGAGGAATGGTACTTCACCCCGCGCGGGACGGCGCTGGGCACGGGCTGGGCGCTGCGGCACAGGGCGTGGACGACGGTGTTGCCCGGGCCGAGCTGCTCGCGCTCGTACGCGGCGGTGGCGGCCCGCGTGAGGGCGCCGAGGGTGTTGGTCGCCTCGGCGCTCTTGGCCGCGCCGAGGTAACGGCGCACGCCGTAGATGCCGAGCGCGGCGAAGACGCTGATGCCGTTGACCTCGTCGAGATCGAGGCGGATGCGATCGCCCTCGGGGGCGGCGGTGAACGCGAGCGCGCTGGTGGGCCGCTCGGCGCCGCTGGGCCCGGGCGGCAGGGAGGCTCCCGCGACCTCGAGGGTGCGGCTGAGATCGACCCAGAGCCGGAGCAGGGAGCTCGGCGGCATCCCCGACAGGGCCCGGGTGTGCGCCGCGTCGTCGGTGAGGCGCCCCTTGCCCTTCTCGACGGCGGCGAAGGTGCGGTCGACGAGATCGCGCTGCCCCACGGCGAAGACCAGGCGCCCGCCGGTGAGGCGGACGCGGAGGAAGGGCAGCGGCTCGTCGAGGACGTCCACGGAGAAGCCGGTGCCCTCGGGGTGGACCTTGGCCTTCTTGGGCAGGGACGAGAGCTTGTCGCGCGCCACCTTGAGGAGCCGCTCGGCGAGCTTCACGTCGGCGACCTCCTGGACGAGCACGACGGCGCACCCGTGCTCGAGCTCTTCCTGGGACTTGACCCCCGGGCGTACCACCGTGGCGAGGACGCCCTCGTCGCCGAGCGCGCCGAGGATGTCGGCAAGGCGCACCCCGACGGCGGCGAGCGTGCCGTCGATGCCCGAGAGCGCGCGATCGCCGCTCCGCCCGGTCAGCCCCGCGATCGCCGCCAGGAGCAGCCCGGCGCCGCGGTTGCCGCCGGGGATGCCGGTCGAGAGCGCCAGGTAGCCGGCCGTCTCGACCGGGAGCAGCTTGGCCAGCGCCAGCGGGCGCGGGGGCGGGATGGGGAGGTTCTGCGCGCCCACGCCGCTCGCGGCGATGGCCGTGCGGAAGGCGCCGCGGTAGCCGCCCTCCCAGCGATCGTAGGCGACCGAGAGCGGCGCCGCGAAGGAGACGCGGCCCTGGACGAGCTGGTCGAGCAGCGACGAGGTGACGAAGGCGAGAGCCGGGGAGCTGGCGGCGGTGGCGCCGCGCTGCGCGTCGGTGATCCCGGGCGTGCGGCCCTCGACGACGGCGGCGATGGACTCCAGCATGGGCATGTCCCCGCTGGCGAGCAGGCGGGCGCCCTCGAACCAGACCAGCGCATCCTTGCCGCCGTGGGGCGCGCCGAGCCTGCGGCCGTACGGACCGAGCGAGCCGTGATCGGTGAGCTTGCCGCTCGCCAGGAGGTCGCGCATGGGCTGGGCGTCCGAGAAGACGACGCTCACGGCCATCTTCACGTCGTCGCCGGTGCGGCGGCCGCCCAGGTGCAGCGAGGCGATGGCGTCGATGAGGCGCTCCCCCGCGGCGTCGTCGACGCCCAGCTCCCGCGCGATCGAGGTGCGCAGCTCCGCCAGGGGGGCGGCCCCCACCACGCCGCGCGCGCTCGCCAGGAGGGAGCGGATGCCGCTGAGCTCGGCATAGATCTGCGCGTCCCCGGGCATCGCGCCCGCGGTGACCGGCGCCGGAGGCCGAGGCGGTGGGGGTGCGACCGACGCGGCGGAGGCAGCAGGCGCCATCGGCGTGGCCGGCGGCGGCGTGATCGGGGCCGGGCCTCCGCAAGCGGTGAGCAGAAGGAGAGCCCCGGCCAGCGGCAGGGCAGGGGACGGGATCCGCAGCATGCGAGGCACGCTAGCGGAACCGAGGGGCCATCGGGAAGCACCCCCGCTCCTGCCCGAGCTCAGGCGGCCTGGACCCGCCCGTGATCGTCGCAGTGCCCCTCGTGCGGGTGGTGCAGGTGGCCGCCCACCAGGTAGTCGACGTGATCGCCGTGCGGGACGCCGGGGTGGCCGCACGAGGGGCTGTGCACGTGGGCCCGGTCGTGCGCCCCGCAGGCGTGGGTGGGCGTGCACGAGGCGGCGTTGGCCCCGTTCACCGCGATGACGTGCTCGTCGACGTGATCGCCATGGAGGTGGTGCAGGTGGCCGTCGTGCAGGTAGTCCACGTGCCCCTCGTGCTGGACGGCGGCGTGCCCGCAGCCCGAGCCGTGGACGTGCGGATGAGCTTCGTGCGTCTGGTGCTGTTTCATCGTGCCCCCTTGGATCGTGGTCGAGCCGAGGTCTTACCGCCGCGGCGGCGATCGACAAGGCCAGGCGCAGCCGAGCCCGGCCCCTCGGGGGAGGATGGTCGCGGAACGCTCTCGGGCGTTCCGCAGGATGGTCGCGGAACGCTCTCGGGCGTTCCGCAGGATGGTCGCGGAACGCTCTCAGCCGGAGCCGCCGGCCGGCGAGGGGTAGCGTCGGTCGATGTAACAGATGCCCTGGGAGTTGAGGTGCCCCTGGGTCGCCTGGGTGTAGCGGAGGTAGTCGTAGTAGCTGCGCAGGCCGAGCGTGGGATCGGTGCCGCCGATGGTGACCTTGAGCTCGAGCGGATTGAAGTAGAGCTGCCCCGAGCCGGTGGTCGTGTAGTACGCCGAGCTGCAGGTGCGCCACGGGATCGGCGCCCCCGTGTTGTCGGTGAAGGCCGTGAAATCGAGGGCCTTCCCCGTCCCCGAGACGGTCCGGAGGTCCTCGGTCGTCGCCACCGGGTTGGCCACCCCGACGTACTGCGCGGCGATCTGGTCCCAGTGCAGCGGCGAGTTCTCCGCGAAGCTCTCCCAGAAGGGGTGATCCATGTGGATGGTCACCTGGGCGAGGATGCTGTCGGTGGCGCTGAGCTGGACGCCGCGCGGGTGGTCCTCCCCGTTGACCCCGAACCCCGGCAGATCGGTGCCGTTCTGGCAGTTCACGTAGCTGGTCGGCGTGCTGAACCCGAGCCGGAAGGGCAGCGTCTTGGGGAGCTGGTCGAACTGGTAGGTCACGCCACCCGAGGTCTGCATCCCGGCGCAGCTCTCGCCGCCCAGGTAGGTCGCCACTCCCTCGTAGAGGACGGAGTACCCGTTGGGGATCATGACGCTGGTGTACTCCTCCAGATCGTTCAGCCCGTCCGGGCCCGCCGCGCTGTCGAGATTGACGTTGTACACGTCCTTCGCCGCCGCGATGGTGCTGAAGCCGAAGCCGTAGGTGACGGTCGGATCGAACGCGCTGCCGTCGTCCATCCCCAGGATCGCGCCGAAGGCCTGGGCCTGCTCGCCGCCCCCGCCCTTGCCGAGGAGCGGCCCGCCCTTGTGGAGATCGATGACCCAGGGGCCGGCGACGTGGGCGACGACGGGGCCGTGCTGGAGCTGGCTGGAGGGGATGACGTCGGGGTTGGACCAAACCGTGACCTCGTCGAGGACGGTGAGGTAGCGGTAGAGGGTGAACTGCCAGCCGTCCACCATGCAGGTGTCGTTCATTCCCGAAGGGGGCCAGTCGAAGCCGGCGAGCGACAGCGTCTCGCCCGACGCGGAGAGCACGATGGTGCCGGCGCCGGGGTCCGCCGGCGGCGCCAGGTAGGGCGTGATCCCGGTGGGGGCGGCGAGGGCGTTGGGATCGGACCCCGCGCCCGAGGTGCTGGAGCAGCCCAGGAGCATCGCGCTCGCCACGACCGCGGCCGGGAGAAAGCCTGCCAGAGTTGCGGATCTCATGGATTCACCTCGCGCCCCTCAGGGCGCCTCGAACGTGAAGGAGTAGACACCCGAGGTCGTCTCGATCCCCTGGAGGAAGTCGCGCCCGTTGGCGTCGCTGCTGGCGTCGGGGATGGCGTGGAGCGGGGCGGGGAGCGTGGCGAAGTCGAGGTTGTCGAACCAGCTCCGCGGGTCGACCTGGAGGTGGAGCGAGAGCCCGGCCGCGGGCTCGACCGCGGGGCTGGTCGGGAGGCAGATGGGGCGGACGATGCGCTGGTTGCAGATGGGGTTGAGCCCCGGCTCCGCCGGGTTCGAGGTGGGGAGGAGGCGGTTCTGGCCGATGGTGACCGTCCCCGTGAACGCGATGGCGGTGCCGTCTTTCGACGCGGTCCCGGTGACCTCGGCGATGGGGGAGGTGTCGTTGAGGTCGTCGATGGCCATCACCTCGGCCCCGGACGACAGCCACACCTCCGCGCTGAGCGCCTGCTGGAGGAGGCCGCTGCCCTGGCTGGAGAAGGCCTGCGCATCGGGCGAGAGCACGTCGAGCAGGAGCCCGGAGGTCTGCACGCCGCCGTCGACGACTCCCCCGGCCACCTGGGCGACGGTGGCGGCGTTCTGGTCGACGCAGGGCGGGACGTCCGACGATCCGGTGCAGGGCGTGGCGTCCAGGTAGACCGCGCCGATCTGCAGCGTCGCGGCGCTGAGCGTGATGGTGTATCCCGAGTAGGGGCTCACGAACGTGTAGGCGTGGGTGGTGCCGGGCGCGCCCGAGGCGTCGGCGGGGCCGGAGGCATAGGCGTCGAAGTCGACGAGCCCGCCGCCCGTGGTGCCGACACAGCCGGTCAGCAGCGGGCCGAGGAGCGAGAGGAGGAGTGCGGGGTTGACGAGGCGCTTCATGTTCACTCTCCCACCGTCCCCGAGAGCGAGACGAGGATCTGCCGCGGCGGCCCGGCGGCGAACGCGCGCGCCGGGACCAGGCTCGGAAAGGCCGGGAGGCCGTTGTGGGGGAAGTACGACGCGTAGTTGTAGTCGCCCACGTGGTACATCGTGTTGAGCAGGTTGGTCATCGACAGCGAGAGCTCGAGGGGCCGCCAGCGCACCGACGCGGACGCGTCGATGAGGAAGGTCGGGTCGCTCGACTGGCCGTAGGGGAGCGGCCGCGGGCCCAGGTAGCTCACCCCCGCGCCGAGCACCCCGGCGAAGGTCCGCCCCGCCAGCGTGAGCGGGAGATCGTGGTAGAGGGCGTTGTCGGAGCGGACCACCATGTTGGGCACGTAGGGGATGAGCAGCCCGGTCCCGTCGTAGGTGCCCCTGACGAAGGTGACGTTGGCCGCGAGGTCGTAGAAGCTGCCGGTGACCCGGCCCGACCCCGCCCAGCCCGTCCGCGTCGCGCCGGACGAGAGCGCGTAGGTGACCTCGTTGGGATCGAAGGCGAGGTCCTGGCCCACGTGGGTGGAGAAGAAGACCGACTTGGCCGTCACCGACACGCTGTCGAAGAGCCGCGCGTAGGAGACGCCGCCCTCGTACGCCGTCAGGCTGACGAAGGGGGTGAGGTTGCCCTGCGAGACGTAGCTCGGATCGACGGTGCGCGCGCCCTTGCCGGCGGAGAGCGAGAAGGTGAAGTTGTTGAACGGCCCCAGCACCAGGGTGCCGCGCGGCATCACCGCCGGGCTCGACGCGGTGGTGCGCTGGCTCGGCTCGCGGTAGGTGCCGTCGCCGTTCTGGCTGGCACAGGAGGCGTCCGGCGTGGCGCTCGGCTGGGGGTGGTCGATCGGGTCGCCCTGCACGGCGCAGTTGTTCTGCACGTCGAAGGTGAAGAGATCGGCGCGCACCCCGCCCCGCAGCGACAGCCACCGGGTGAACCGCAGCGCGGCGTTGGCGTAGAGGGCGATGTCGCCGAGCTGCGAGGAGAGGTCCTGGGCCGTCAGGTAGGGCACCAGGGTGCTCGAGCTGGACGCCTCGATCCGCTGCTGGGTGCCGCTGGTGAGATCGCCGCGCGCGTAGAGCCCGACCTCCAGCGACTGCTTGAAGCCGAGGAGCTTGCCCGTGTAGATCGCCGAGGCGCGGGCGCCCAGGGTGGTGCCGTCGAAGTTGATGTCGCTGAGATCGCCGCGCTGGCCGTGCAGGTTGTTGAGCGGGTTCTGGGTGTCCTCGAGGAAGCCGGTGAAGTTCTCGAGCAGCCGCATGGTGCGGTGGACGGCGAAGATCTGGAGGTGGATCTCGGTGTCGCCGACCTTGTTGTCGATGGCGCCGGCGACCGAGAAGCGCGACGAGGCGCCGCCCTGCCGCGCGTCCTCCGTGCCGTAGAAGCCGACGGCGCCGCTCTTCACGTCGTCCGCGCGCACCACGCCCGCGGACTGGAAGGTGGTCCCGTAGCCGGTGGCGGTGATGCGGTAGGTGCCGTGCTCGCCGAAGGTCCCCTCGTACTGGGCCATCGCCGTGGCGCGATCGGCGGCGCGGTTCACGCCGAAGCCGGCGGTGTGGTAGATCTCGACGGCGCCGAACGTGCCCGTCGACATGCCGGCCGGCCCCCACAGCGCCACCAGCCGCTCCGTGCCGAAGGAGCCGACCGTCGCCTTCACCGTCACCCCCCGCTGCTCGAGGCCGAGGTGATAGTCGGCGCTCCCCGCGACCGCGTAGTTGCCCTGCGAGGGATCGAACGGGCTCTCCAGGATGCGCAGGGAGCTGATCACCTCCGGGATGATGAAGTGGGTGTCCGCGTAGCCGGTGCCGTGCGGGTTGCCGCTGTCGTTGATGGGGACGCCGTCGACGGTGAACTCGATCTCCGAGCCCTCGTGGGTGTCGAAGCCGCGGATGAAGACCTGCTCGGCGTGCCCCTCGCCGCCCTCGTTGGAGAGGAGGACCCCCGGCGCCAGACCGAGCCGCCCGCTGGCGTTCTTCACCGGCACGTAGGCCAGCTTGTCGATGGGGATGTGGTAGTCGCCCGCGGAGCCGGTCTCCCGGGGCTTGTAACCGACGACGTCGACGGAGAGCGCCTTGGGCGGCGCCTCCGTCGCCGGCCCCGTGGGAGAGGGCGAGGGCGTCGGCGCGGCCCCGGTCGCCGCGGGGCCCGTCGACGACGGGGGGGCCGGAGGAGGCGGCGTCGGGGCCGGCGGAGTCGGCGCCGGGGGCGGGGCCGGAGGATCGAAGTGGACGAGAGCATGGACGCGTGAGCGCACCGGCTTGCCGTTCTTCCGGGCCGGGGAGAACGTCCAGCCCTGGACCGCCTTCATCGCCGCCTCGTCGAAGGCTGCCCCGCCGGACTGGTGGACCTCCGGCTCCGAGACGGTGCCGTCGAGCTCGACGGTGACGTCGACCACCACGGTGACCTCGTGGGGATAGCCCCGCTCGGACTCCGGGTAGATCGGGTCGGGGTGGAGGATCCAGGTCGGCCTCACCACCGCGGCGGCCGGCGGAGCCTGGCCCTGCGCCACCCCGGGCACGAGGGCAGTGACGGGGAGCGCGATCAGCAGCGATGCCGCGCGGGCAGCGAGAACACGGCGAAAGGACACGATACCTCACTCGCGAGCCGAGCTCGCCGAAGTCGAGAGCAAACAGCAGACGTCAGGGGGCCCTCGACTCGGCTCCTCCGCGGGCGGAGGGCACCGTCGAGCTCACGCGTCGTCGCGCGCGTGGTCAGGATCGCAGAGCGGTGACCGTCGCGGAACGCTCTCGGGCGTTCCGCAGGGTGACGGGCGGAGAGCTCTTCGGCGCGAGCGACAGCAGCGGCACGGGGCGGGTCTCGCCGCGCTCGCCGCGCTCCGCGACGGGCTCGATCGACAGCAGCGAGGCGGCGGCGACGGACACCCCGACCTCGGGGAGGCGGTGCCGGACGGCGAGGGCGTCGCAGTGATCGTGCCCGGAGCCGTGCGCCGCGGTGACCTGGGGTCGGTCGGAGCGGTGCTCGTCTTGTACGACGCCGGGAGAGGCGGGCGCCCCTGCCCCCCACTGAGGCTGCTCGACCAGGTCCCCGTGCTCGCAGGTCGCGTGGGGCACCAGGAGCAGGTGGAGCAGCGAGGGCACCTGGGCGAAGAGGAGCCCGAGCGCGATCAGGAAGACGTGCAGGGGAGCCGCGCGCGACGAGGCGACGCGACGATGTCCTCTGCGGCGATCCATGCCACGGCCAATAGCATGGTCGTGGCTCGCGACGCAATCCCGGCCCCCGCGGGGCGGAGCTAGAACTCCGAGTGCAGCCGCCCCCCGAAGATCTCCACCGGCCCCCGGTCGGCGTTGTACGCGGGGTTGGTGATGTGCTGGTAATCGGCGGTCACCCACAGCGAGCGGGTCACGTTGAGGCTGTAGAACACCTCGAGCACGGACTCGGCAGCCTGGTTGATCTTGCCGTCCCCGATGAACCCGTCGATACCGCCCATGTTCAGGTAGGCGGCGTGCGCGCTGGAGATCCAGCCGAGACCGAACGCGGCTCCGACGCTGTCGGTGGCCCGGTGCCAGAGCGATCCCCGGGAGAGGGCGCCGAAGGAGAGCGATCGATCCGTCGAGGTGAACGAGTACACCTCCGTCTGTCCATCGGAGTACATGCCTCGCAGGAACACACCCAGGTCGTCGGTGAGCTGCTGCTCCACGTTGACGCCCACCCCCATCTTGACGTTGTCCTTGCGCACCCAGCACATGTCGGGCGCCGTCGCCGCCGCCGCCCATTGCGCCGCGTTCAGCTTCACGGCCGCCTGTTCCCGGTAGCTGAAGCTCGACGTCGGGCAGGTCTCCCCGTTCTTCCCCGGGTCGGCCTTGAAGGCGGCGATGGCGTCGTCGAAGCGCCCCATGTCCTCGCGGTTGCGGTAGCCGAGCACCCGCACCACGCCGGGCTGCCCGAGGAGCTTGTGCCCGTGCTCGAGCTCGAGCTGATCGCCGTAGTGATCCCAGACCCGGTAGTCGAGGGCGAGCTGGTTGGGCTGCTCGGGCCCGGCGGCGCGCGACAAGCGCACCGCCCAGTCGTCGAGGTACAGCTCGGCGACGGCGCCCCAGGTGTAACCGCGCGCGTCGGCGGCGAAGTCGTAGGCGGCGTTGGTGAGGAAGGCCATGTTCATGAACTGCCGGCGGAGGTCGCCTGCCAGGGAGTTCTTGTCGAGGAAGTCGAGCACGCTGAACTTGCCCACCGTCACCACCAGGCGCCGGCTGTCGACGACCCCTCCGAGCTGCTGGGCGTCGGACTTCTTCGGCACCGGGGCGCCGCCGAATCCGAAGGTCTGGCGCAGGTAGGCCCTCGACATGTAGAGCGTGGGCGCGGCGCCCCCGGTCTTCTGCAGCTCCGCGTTCTGGATGGTGCTGCCGAGCCCGAGCAGGTGCGAGAGCGGCCTCTCCGAGATCACCTCGGGGACCACGTAGGCCTCGGCGCCCTGCCAGAGCCTTCCGCCCAGGAAGAGGGTCGCGGTCGCGGTCCAGCTCCCCTCGGCGCTCGGCGAGAGCGAGCTCGTGCCGGCGCCGAGGTTGGTGTAGCGCGCCGCGAACGACGGCTTGCCGTCGCCGATCAGCGTGATCTGACCGTAGGCGTTGACGTCCTCGTCCCGCGGGTCGTGGAGCCCGCGGTGTCCGAGGATGTGCATGAAATCCGCCTTGTCCTCGGCATACGGCTCGGGCTCCGGAGGGGCGGTAGGCGCCAGGGGAGGGTCGGCCCACGCCGGGGTCGCGCCGAGCATGCCGGTGGCGAGGAGGATCAGGAGCTTGCCAGTCGCCGCCATGGTGAGGCCCGCGCTTCTAGAACGAAAAGCGGTGCGACAAGCCCACGGTCTTCCCGGTGGCGGTCTCGGGGCCGCCGGAGAGCGCGGAAGGAGCCCAGAAGCTCGAGGAGAGCAGGGGCGGTGAGGGCGCCTGCGCCGCGGCGGCGAGGCCGATGGCGCGCATCGCGCCGTAGGCGACGGCGCCGACGATGGTCCCGTCGCGATCGCTCTGGTGCCAGGCGTAGAGGGCCAGGCTCCCCCCGATCAGGCTCCCCGCGGCGACGAGGATCCCGGGCAGGTAGCGGCGCCGGTAGAAGCAGCCGAGGCCGCCGAGCGGATTGAGGGCTTCGAGGACGATCGCCACCGGTCGGCTCTCCCGGCCGGCGTCCGAAGGGGGAGCCGGGAGGCGCGTGACCGTGTCGGCGCGGGCGGCCGGTGACAGGGCGAGGAGCGGCGCCACGAGCAGGAGCGCGACGAGGCTGGGGTGGGGGGCGTGGCGCATGGTGGGGGAAACGCTCGGCGGCTCCTATCAAGGACGGTGCCGCGGGGAAAGATGGTGTGCGGGCGAACTGGAGGGGACGTTCAGGCAAAATGCGGCACCGGGGCCTCGCCCTCGCCGCGTTGTGCCCGGTCGCGGGCCGCACGGAACGCGGACTCGAGCCGCGCCAGGCGAAGGGCGGGAGGCTCCGCGAGGAGGCGCTCGGCGAGGCTCTGCGCCTCTCGCTCCAGCTCGGCCCGGCGCGCCGCCGTCAGGGCGTCGAGCCGCGCCCGCGCGGCGGGGTCGGCGTCCTCTCCGGGCCGAGAGGCCACCGCGCGCAGCACCGCGAGATCGTGATCGTCGCCGAGCAGGTCGCCGAGCTGCGCGAAGCCGGCCCCCTCGGCTCTCAGCGCGGGCTCATCGAGGGGGCGGAGGAAGCGCGCCTGGTAGGTCAGGTCCTTCACCGCCTTGCGGAGCGCGTGGAGGTCCTCGTCGCCGCCGGTCGTGAAGGCGCGCTCGGCGCGATCACGGGTGCGCCGGTAGGCCCGATCCAGCCCGCGCGCGAGCGCCTTCCAGCCGTGGTGGGCGGGCACCACCTCGTCCGCGCGCTCGAGCGCGCCCGCCACCGCGCGCGCCGCCCTGGCCGCCTCCTCGTCCGACCTCTCCACGCAGCGGTCTCGCCGCGCCGCCAGCGCCGCGCGCAGGGGCGCGAGCGCGGCGCGATCCTCCTCGCTCCCCTCCGGCGTCAGCCCGTCCAGTGCCTCGACCAAGACGACCGCGTCCCGCACGGTCGACAGCGCGCGCCCGGCCTCGCGCAGCGCCGCGGTCTCGGCCTCGAAGAGCGAGGCCCCGAGGTCGTGCCGGAGGAGCCGCAGGAGCGCGCGCGCCTTCTTCACCGAGGTGCGCGCCTCGTGGATCCGCTCGGCGTCGGGGCCCGCCTTGGCCAGGACCCGCCCGATCTTCTCGAGCCTCCGGCGGTAGGTGCGGCGGATCGACCGTGACACCGCCCCGCGGAGATTGATCTGGTAGCCCATGGCAACTCCTCCGATCGAGCACGCTCGGCCGTCGACCCGCGCCCGCGCTGCCGGATCATGGTGCGCGGGGCGGTCTCGGGACAGGCGCGCTCCCGCGGGAGCGGTCGGCCGCGCCCCTACTCCCACGCTCCCCTGAATCGAACGTACCCTGCCCAGAGCGTGAGGACGCCGAGGTAGCCGGCCAGGATGAGGCACCCCTCTCGCCAGGAGAGCCGGCACGAGAAGCGGGGGTGGTCCACCTTGACCACCGAGTACAGGGCGCCCGACAGGCCGAACTGGATCCACAGGACGCCGTGATAGGTCCACGAGAGGAAGTAGATCCCCACGGCCCCACCGCCGAGGCTGGCCAGCAGCCCCATCGCGAGAGCCTTGATGGTGCGGCCGTCGGCGCGGTCACCCAGGTCGAGGCGGAGGACCTCGACCGGGATCTTCAGCGACAGGTAGAGCACGAAGGCGAACAGCGCCATCCCCGGGATACCCAGCTCTCCGGCGGCGAGGATGTAGGCGTTGTGGGCGGTGAGGTGGTGATTCTCGGTGAACCGCGAGAAGCCGACCCCGAGCAGGGGGTTGTGCATGAGCATCTTCAGCCCGGCGCAGGCGCACCCCAGGCGCTCCAGCGTCGAATCGTCGGCGTCCGAGTCCGAGCGCCCGCCCAGGAAGACGATCGGTATCGCCAGCACCGCCCCCACCAGGAGCCCCCGCCGCAGGCCGTACGCCTTGACGAAATAGGCCCCCAGCACGGCGGCGAAGGTGAGCTGGCCGCCGCGCGAGCCGGTGAGGACGATCTCGGCGCCGATCAGCGCCAGCGTCGCCGCCAGGAGCGCCAGGCGGGGCAGGGATCGCCGGAGCTGGAAGAGGGCGAAGGCCGTCGGCACCGCCATGGCCGTCGCCAGGGCCAGGTCGTTCGGGTCCTCGAGCATGCCGAGGTAGCGCACGCGCCCGCCGCCGATGGACGTGGTCCCCAGGAGCCCGGCCCGTTCGCAGCGGTACATGACGCCCGGCACGCCCGTCTCGATGCAGGCGCGCTGGCGAGCGGAGGAGTCGTCCTGGTCTTCGTCCGTGGCACAGGGGCGGCCGTCGGGGAGGGCGTTCAGCGTGTCGCCGGGGTTGATCACGACGCACTGGAGCGGGCTCAGGCCCTGGTCGACGCCGACGTACGCGACGAAGAGCCCGATGGCGAAGACGAGGAGGAAGACCCGCAGCAGCGCGTCTATCCGCGGTATGCCGTGGGCGAGGATCGCATAGATGAGCACGCAGATGACGATGGTGGGCGCTCGCGCCAAGAGCTCGGACGGGCGGCGCACCGCCAGCGTCAGGAGGCACCAGAGCATGAACAGCAGCGCCCAGCCGAGCTGCGGCGCCGGCGCTGGACGGATGCGGCGCCGGAGGACGTCGCGGAGCAACCCCAGCAGGCACATCCCCAGCAGGATGTAGATCAGGTTCCAGTCCCGGAGCGCGTCGAAGAAGTCCTGCGGCCTCAGATAGAGGAAGATCACCAGGGCGAGGATTCCGGGCAAGGCAGACATGACGCCGGGCTCCAGGGCGAGATCGGGTGTCCGCGGCGAGGCCCCCTCGCTCGCGAGGCGTGGAGATCGGGCGCCGGCGGACGAGGCGGCGCGCCCGTCGCTCCGAGTCTGGAGCGCGCGGAGATCTCTTCAAGCAGGATCGTGAACGGTGAGCGCGGGAGAGCGGCCGCTATGCGCTGAACGCCCCGGCGAACGCCTCGAACGCGGCCCGCACCCGCGGCGTGGCGCGGCGGCCCGGCGCGCACACGGCGTGGACGGGGGGGCCAGGGGCGACCTCCTCGGCAAAGAGGGGCACCAGGCGCCCCACCCGCACCAGCGCGTCGACCATGAAGTCGAGCACCTGCGCGACGCCCAGGCCGGCCAGCAGCGCGTCGACGAGCGAGGGGGCGTGGTCCAGGGCGAGGCGGGGCTTCACCTCGACCGGGCCGCTGCGGAAGAGCCAGGGGTGGGGCTTGCCGTTGGGGGCGATGAGCGCGATGGCGTCGTGGGCGGTGAGCTCCGCGGGGCTCTGCGGCGTGCCCGCGCGCGCCAGGTACGCGGGGGACGCCACCACCACGAGGCGGGTGTCGCGGATGCGGCGCGCCACCAGCGCCGAGTCGGTGAGCGCGCCGACGCGGAGGGCGACGTCGACCGCCTCCTCGCCGAGGCGGGTGAGCCGGTCGGTCACCACCAGCCGGAACGAGAGCCGCGGGTGGCGGGCCCGCAGCACCCCCAGCGCCGGCGGCACCAGCGCCGCCACCACGAAGGGCACCGACACCACCAGCTCCCCCTCGGGCTCGCGGCGGGCGCCCTCGACCAGGGCCCGCGCGCCCATCACCGCGGTCACCGCGGCGCGGCAGCTTTCGAAGAAGAGCTCCCCCTCGCGGGTCAGCGACACCGCCCGCGGCCCGCGCACGCACAGCGTCATGCCCACCTCGCGCTCGACGCCGGCCACCGCCTTGCTCACCGCGGCCGGGCTCACCCCCAGCCGGGCGGCCGCCTTGCGGAAGCTCTTCTCCTCCGCGACCACGACGAAGGGGACCACCCCGCGGAACAGATCGAGGTCCATGGCGTCAACCCGAGGTTAACACGGAGGCAACCGGGGGCGCCGTTGTCCACCCTCCGCCGCTGCCTACGCTGAGGTCTGGAGGCACGGAGATGGAGACGCAGAAGACAGCGGTGATCACGGGCGCGACATCGGGGCTGGGCGAGGCGGCCGCGCTGGCGCTGGCGGAGCAGGGACACCGGGTGATCCTGGTCGGGCGCGACGCCGAGCGCGGCGCCGAGGTGGTGCGGAGGGCCAGGGCGGCCGGGGGTGAGGCGGAGTTCCTCGCCGCCGATCTCTTCTCGCTGAAGGACGTGGCCCGGCTCGCGGCCGAGATCCGGAAGCGCGCGCCTCGCCTCGACGTGCTGGTCAACAATGCGGGCGGCTCGTTCTCGGCGCTGGAGCGGACCGGGGACGGCTTCGAGCGCACCTTCGCGCTCAACGTGGCCGCGCCCTACGCGCTGGTCGAGGCGCTGCTCGAGCCGCTCGCCGACGCCGGCGGTCGCGTCGTCAACGTGGTCACCGGCGTGCCGCGCAAGGCGCGCGCGACCCTCGCCGAGCTGGTGGGGCCGGGGGCCAAGGCCGGGATGGGCGGCTACATCCGCAGCAAGCTCGCCCTGCTCACCCTCACGCGCGCCTGGCAGCGCCGCTACGGCGGGCGCGGGGTCACCTTCGTCGCGCTGCACCCGGGCATCATCCCGGGGACACGCTTCGGCGCCGAGACCCCGGCGTGGATCCGCGCCGTCGGCGAGGCCATCGCCCGCCTCTTCCGCCTCGCGTCGACGCGAGACCAGGCGGCCGCCCGCTACCTGCGCGCCGCTACCGGCCCGGTCGACGCGGGCGGGTTCTACTACGAGGGGACTCTCCGGCCGCCGCCGATCCAGGCCGAGGACCCGGCCTTTGCCGAGGAGCTCCGCGCCGCTCTGGCGCCTGCGGCGGCCTGAGCGCTCAGCCCATCATCGCGCGGCCCATCGCCGGCCGCATGGTACAGCGCGCCACCCACGCCTGGATGTTCTTGTAGGGGTTGAGATCCCCGCCGATGCGCGAGAGGAACGGCATGTAGGCCGCGATCGCCAGGTCGGCGAAGGAGAACTTGCCGTCGACGAGGTACTCCTTGCCCTCCAGCGCGCGGTCGAGGATGCCGAGCAGCTCGCCCAGCTCCTGCTTGGCGGCGGCGGCGGCCTTCTCGTTGCGCTGATCGGCGGGGAAGCGGTCCGAGGTGTTGCGGAGCATGCGGCCGCCCGCGTCGAGGAGCGTGACGCCGCTCCAGGCCATCCACTTGAACGCCTCGGCGCGGGAGAGGCCGAGCTCGGGGAACAGGCCCTTCTCCACCCCGTAGCGCTCGGCCAGGTAGAGGAGGATCGCCAGCGACTCGAAGATCGGCGTCCCGTCGACGACGAGGAGCGGGATCTTGCCGTTGGGGTTCAGCGCCAGGTACGCGGGCTTCTTCTGGTCGCCGGCGGCGAGGTCGACCTTGACCTTCTCGTAGGGCACCTCGAGCTCCTCGAGGGCCCAGTGGATGCGGGTCGCGCTGCTCATCGGCGAGTAATAGAACGTCAGGCTCATCGGTTTCCTCCGTGGTCGCCCGCTCACCCTGGGGGTCGCGGGCGGGCGGAGGGTGAGACCGTCGGCGCCGCTCCGCAAGGGTGAAGCGGCGCGTCAGCCCGCTCCTCGCCGCCTCACATCGGCGCGATCCAGAAGATCACCCCCAGCGTGTCGTTGGCGACGAAGAGCCTGCCGTCGTCCGAGAACGCCAGCGCCGCCGGGCGCCCGTGCGCTTGCGACCCGTCGTCCCAGCCGGTGGCGAAGTCGCTCATCCCCTGATCGCTGCCGCCGGTGTTGGTGCTGGGCGTGGGCAGGCCGGTGGTCGGGTCGAGGGGGATGCCGACGATGCGCGCGCCGGTCCAGGTGCCGGCGGCGCCGTGGGTGGCCACGAAGGCGCGGCCGGCCCAGGTGCCGGGCCAGCGGCCGGGCTCGAAGTCGACGCCGAAGGGCGTGTCGCCGATGAGGAAGCTGTTGTCCTCGGCGGCGACCTGCGCGCAGTCGGGGACGCCGCCGTCGCCGGTGGTGGTGTCCTGGTAGGGGAGACCCTGGGTGGCGCAGCACGGGAAGCCCCAGTCGTCGCCGGCGCGGATGGGGACGAGCTTCTCCCGGCCGCCCTGGCCGGCGGTGTAGTCCTTGGCGAGCTCGAGGGCGAAGCAGCGGTCGTGGCCGCGGGCGCAGCGGACGGCGATGGGGTTGCGCAGGCCGCGCACAATGGGGGTGCCGTCGAGCTCGACGATGCCCCCGTGGACGGGGTGCGGCTCGGCGCAGATCTCGCCCTGATCGCCGCCGTTGCCCACGTAGATGTGCCCGTCGTCGGCGACGTCGAGGGTCTTGGGCCAGTGCAGCGGCGAGGTGTAGGCGCTGATATCGGCGACCAGCGCGCTCGCGGCGGACGGGACGCGGTCGCCCGGGTGGTAGGCGACGCGGAGGATGCGGGTGGCATCCTGGTAGTAGAGGGCGTCGTTGGCGAAGAGCAGGCCCTGGGTGGACGGCAGCGCGGCGAGGAAGGTGAGGTTCGCGTCGGCGACCCCGTTCCGGTCGTCGTCCGGCAGCACCAGGATCTGGGCGAGGCCGCCCTGGCCCCCGCCGGTGGTGCCCGTGGTCGGCGAGGCCACGAAGAGCTCGCCGCCGGGGGCGAAGCGGAGTTGGCGGGCGTTGGGCACGCTGCCGAAGGCGTGGGCGCAGAAGCCGACCGGAAGGTGGAGGAAGGCGAGGCCGGGCAGGCCCGGGGGGCCGCCGGGGACGGCGACCGTGCCCGCGGAGGTGAACTGGAGCGAGCCGGGGAGGGCGCAGGGGTGCGCGATCCCGCCGTCGGGGAGGGGGCCGGCGTCGAAGGAGGGCTGGACGACGGGGCTGGGACAGCCGGCGAGCAGGGGGGCCAAAAGAACGAGGGCGGCGCAGCGCATGGGCGGGATGCTACGCGATGCCCTGGGCGAGGCGACGGGCGGCTCGCGCCAGGACGCCGACGGCGCCGGCATGGATGCCGCCTGCTCTGGCACGGCCGCCGCGTGCCCAGGCACGGCCGCCGCCTGCTCTGGCATGGCCGCCGCGTGCTCTGGCACGGTTGCCCCGGGAGGGGGATCCGCGGGGAAGCTCCGTCAGGCCGGCGTCCACGTCCCGCCGAGCTCCGTGCAGGCGCCCTGGGCCGTGGAGGCGGCCACGCCCCCGGTGCTGTAAAAGTAGACGACCCCCATCCCGCTGCCGCTGCCGATGGTGCACTGCCCGAGGACGTTCGCCGTCGGGCAGGAGGAGACCTGGGTGCTGCCGGTGGGGCACGTGGTCATGGTGGCGGAGCGGACCTCGCAGAAGGTCAGGCCCGCCGTGGTCTCGGTGCAGCCGACGCCGGTGGGGACGCCGGTGCCCGTGCTGGTGGTGCCGCCCCCGGTCCCTGCGCCCCCGGTCCCTGCGCCGCCGCTGCCCGCGCTCGTGGTGGTCCTGCCGGTGGTCAGACAGGCGGGCAGGGTGGTCAGGCAGGACGCATAGTCGGGGCAGGGCCGGCTCAAGCACTGGGCGGTGGCCGTGAGGATGTCGCTCTCGTTGAGGCACGCGGAGGCCGCAGCGTTGAGGACCTGGGCGTCGGCCGAGCACTTGGTGGTGCACTGGGCGGCGACGACCGAGTCGATGTCCCCGCACGCCTCCTGCTTGTTGCAGACGTCGGCGCAGGCGCTGGCGGCGGTGGTGCCGCTGCTGCTGCTGCCGCACGCGGCGAGGGCGCCGAGGGTCGCGACGAGGACGAGGAGCACCGGACGGCGGATCGAGAGCATGAAAACCTCCAAGGATGCGGATCGGGAGCGCTCGAGGCTCGAGCGCGAGGGTAGGGCGGACGGCTCCGAGGCTACGCCATGCCCTGGGCCCGGAAGAACTCCACCGCCCGCTCGACCGACGTCCGCAGGGGCGTGCAGGGGAAGCCGAGCTCGCGGCGGGCCTTGGCGGGGTCGAAGGAGGCGAAGCGCTGGAGGTACTCGATCGCCTTGACGGTGCCCTGGGGCTCCCGGTGGCTCACCCGAGCGGACCAGATCTCCATGCCCCGCGCCACCCCCAGGGCGACCACCCCGGGGACGTGGAGGCGCGGGGGGGCGACGCCGGAGACCTCGGCGACGAGGGCCGCGAAGTCCGCGAAGCCGACGTTGTGGTTGCCGAGGAGGTAGCGCTCGCCGACGCGGCCGCGGGTCTCGGCGGCGACGTGGGCCTGGGCGACGTCGTCGACGTCGACCGCGCAGAAGCCGCCGGGCCCGGTCCCCGGCACCTCGCCGCGGAGCAGGCCGAGGATGATCTTGCCGGTGGGCGTGGGCGCGAGATCGCCGGGGCCGAAGGGGAAGGCGGGGTTGACCACGACGACCGGCAGGACCCGGGCGAAGGCGAGGGCGATGCGCTCGGAGAGGTGCTTGGTGAGGATGTACTCGTCGGCGATGTCCTGGAGGTTCCACGCCACGGTCTCGTCCGAGGGGCGGCCGTCGGCGTGCAGGCCCACCGCGGCGATCGACGAGGTGTAGACGACGCGCCCCACGCCTGCGGCCTGCGCGGCGAGCAGGGCGGTGGTGGTCCCCTCGACGTTGACGCGGTAGATGGCCCGGGGATCGGGGTTCCACACCCGGTAGATGGCCGCGAGGTGGTAGTAGGCGGAGCACCCCGCGAGGGCGCGCTTCATTCCGTCGAGGTCGCAGACATCGACGTCGACGCGCTCCACCGCCCCGGCCGGGAGGCCCTCCAGGTTGCGCGTGGAGGCGCCCGGCTCGCAGAGGGCCCGGACCGGGCGGCCCGCGGCGACGAGCGTGCGAACGACGGCGGAGCCGATGAACCCGGTCGACCCACTGACGGCGGCGAGCATGGGACACACGATAGTGTCCGACCCCGGGGACAGGAATGGCATTCCGCTCGCCCGGAGAAGGCCGGACTTGACCCGGCATGCCTGCCCGTACTCTCATCCGCGCGCACAATGCCCTCCGACAAGCCCCTGAAGATCCTCATCGCCGAAGACGAGCCCTCCATGCTGAGCCTGGTCGCGCGCCACGTGCGCGGCCTCGGCTACACCGTGGTGGAGGCGCCCGACGGCGACGCCGCATGGGAGCTCGCCCAGGAGCACCACCCCGATCTGGTCATCCTCGACGTGATGATGCCCGGGATGAGCGGGTGGGAGGTGTGCAAGCACATCAAGGGCGCGAGCGCCGAGGGGGCCTTCGACGCCACCGGCGTGATCATGCTCACCGGCATCGGCGAGAACCTCAACGACATGACCTCGCCGCTCTTCGCGGCCGACACCTGGCTCAACAAGCCCTTCGACTTCGCCGAGCTCGAGAGCCGCATCACCGAGACGCTGGCCAAGTATGGCAAGGCGCGCGCCGCCAGCCACGACGCTCACCGCGACCAGGCCGAGGAGCAGGCCGACGCGAAGAAGCGCGCGACCCGGAAGGCGTCCGCGAAGAAGGCCGGCGCCAAGAGGGCGGCCGCGAAGAAGGCGCCCGCCCGGAAGACCGCGGCCAAGAAGGCGCCCGCCCGGAAGACCGCGGCCAAGAAGGCGCCCGCGAAGAAGACCGCCGCGAAGAAGGCGCCCGCGAAGAAGACCGCCGCGAAGAAGGCGCCTGCCAAGAAGACCGCCGCGAAGAAGACCTCCAAGAAGGCGGCCGCGAAGAGGGCGCCCGCGAAGAGGGCGCCCGCGAAGAAGACCGCCAAGAAAGCGGCCGCGAAGAGGGCGCCCGCGAAGAAGACCGCCGCCAAGAAGCGCGCGCGGTCCAAGTAACCGCGACCT
>Ga0302267_10001079_pt1 | contig 35235 bp, 19 predicted proteins | sample III_Bog_E1_3_FD_194555 | JGI IMG/M metagenome (GOLD analysis project Ga0302267, IMG submission 194555) | Peat permafrost microbial communities from Stordalen Mire near Abisko, Sweden - III_Bog_E1_3 | ecosystem: Environmental > Terrestrial > Soil > Wetlands > Peat | place: Sweden: Abisko...
TAGCCGGACAGTAGTGATTCAGAATATCTCCACTCAGCCCGTTCATATCATCAACGTTTCGTTTCTGTATCGATATACGAGGTGGACATTTCGAGACAAATTAAAGCATTTCATTCGATACAAGCGGATTCGCAACTGCGGATAGTGTCATAGCAGTTTGTCGCTACATGCCATTAATGATGGATGCCCTGTGTCAATCGAGCCGGGTAAGTCTCACTTGATATTCGTGCGCCAAGAGGCGCTCGATGCGCTACTCAAAGATGCGCTATCGCGCCAAGTAAAGGTCGTCGTTCAGGATGCCCTTTGGCGCAGTACATACTCGAAAGTGTTCGAGTGTTGCTGAAGTAACTTGTCGGGTCGTCCATCCTTTCCCCGTTCAGTGCGGAAAGGTTTGGCCACAAACATATGCGGCGAAGAGGTCCTCTCGGAGGTGATTCGGGGCATTCATAGCACCCCGTGAAGAGGGGCCTTGTGGAAGCTCTGAAACAATATCTGTGGAGCAGTTACAACCACTACACGACGGGAAATCGTGACACCTTGAGATCGAATCGAAGTGGGCGGCTTAGCGACGCGAACGCCCACTCATCGCGATAAAGCCGCGATGAATGGGGCACAGTCCCTTCGGTCAGATGCTAAGCAGGAGGTCTGAGCAGACCACCTGCTTTCTCATTCCAGAACGACCGAAAACTAACAACCATGAACTCAGGACTGCTCGCTACAGCTTTACCAGCGGCTCGAAGTCGTGGTGGTGGAAGGCTTCGGCCTCTTGCTCCAACTCCGCATCCCAGTGCCTGGGCTGGTAGATGCAGCAGGGCTCGGGGGCCAGCGGGTCGCCGGTTACGGCGTAGGCGCGGGCGCGGGAGCCGCCGCAGATTTCCTTGAACTCGCAGGCGCCGCACTTGCCTTCGAGCTTGCTGGTATCGCGCAGTGCCTTGAAGATGGGCGCTTCGCGATAGATGTCGGCCAGCGGCGTCTGCTTGATGCTGCCTGCGTGGATGGGTAGAAAGCCGCTCGGATAGACGTTGCCCGTGTGCGAGATGAACATGAAGCCCTTGCCGTCGTTGACGCGGCGCGTGGCCCAGCCCATGTTGCGCTCGTGCGTGTTGGCGGTGGGTGCGCCGGGCTCGTAAGCTACTGCGCCGGGATGTCCGCCAGGGTGTCCACTACCGTGGCCCATCTTCTTTTCTTCCAGCTTGTTCTGGATCAGGTAGCGGCGGTAGTGCATGGCCTCTGTGGTCTTTACCTGGAAGGTGGCGCGCTGGCTGAGCTCGTAGATCTTGCCGAAGACGTGCTCGAACTCCTCGCCGGAGAGCAGATCGTCCAACTGCCCGCGGCCCACCGGGACGAGGAAGAAGACGTTCCACATGACAATGTTGAGCGTCTCGAACAGGTTGCAGAGGTTGTCCAGATCGTGCGCGTTGTGGCGGCTGATGGTGGTGTGTACCTGGATGGGCAGGCCCGCTTCGCCCGCCCACTCGATGGCCTGGATGGTGCGCGCCCATGCGCCGGAGAGGCCGCGGAAGTTGTCGTGAATCTCAGGCGTGGAGCCGTCCAGCGAGATGCCCAGCCGGACCACGCCGGCTTCCTTCATCTTGAAGATCGCCTCGCGGGTCAGCAGCGGCGTGGCGCTGGGGGTTACGGCCACCTGCACGCCCTTCTTCGAGGCGTACTCGATCAGCTCGTAAACGTCGGCCCGCTTCATCGGATCGCCGCCGGTAAAGACGAAGATGGGGATGTGCATGGCGGCGATCTGGTCGATCAGATCCTTGGCCTGCGCGTTGGTCAGCTCGTCGGGGTGTGCCATGGGCTGCGCGGCGGCACGACAGTGTTTACAGGCCAGGTCACAGGACTGTGTGATCTCCCAGATGGCGAGAAAAGGGGTCTCGTCGTAGTTCAGCCCGCCTCGGGCGGGAATATTGTGCATCGGTTGCATAGGGCCTCCTTGCGAATCGTGGCAGGCGCTTTGCTCCACTGAGCTTGCGCCGGGGAAGGAGCGAGGCCAACGTCCTCTGAGTAGACCGGAACGGGAAAAGCTCCCGAACGGCGCTTCCAGCAGAGGCGGGGACAACTCCTGAGGCCACAATTCCACCTCAAGAAGACCAGTTTCCGCAGAGGGTCGGCTGTGATTGAGATCACTTCATCAACAAAAAGAAATTTGACCGGAGCAGATAGTTCGAGGACAATACCGGCAGTTGGCTCGCTGCTCTGTTGCGGCGGTCAAACTGATTCGGACCCGCGTGCAACAAGGGGACAGAGGGCCAGCACGCGCATCTGCGATGGAATGTAAACCTCTGGAAAGTGGTGATCTATCTCACTTTCTGCTGTGCTGCCCAGCACTGCTCCGACATCTCCGTTCTGCCATAGTTCGTGCGCACGTGCAGGAGGTTCCCCATGGCAACCGCCCTCAAACCGGGATGGAGCAAGCCCGCTACCATCCTATTTGCCTCAGAAATTCCCGCCAACGAGAAGGCATTCGACTTTGCGCTTTCACAGGCCAAGGAGTTTGGGGCCGAGCTCATCCTCTTCCACTCATACGACACGCTAGTGGTGGCGGCGTCAGAGTCAGCGGGCATCCGCTACTACGACTACGCGGCCGCAGCCCGCACTGAGAAACGGCAACTGGAACCGCTGGCGGAGAAGGCAAAAGCGGCCGGCGTGCATTGCGAAATCATGGCCCGGCCCGGCCTTGCGGCTGACCAGATCCTGGCCTTTCTGCGCGAACGGGAGATTGACCGGGTGGTGATGGGCACGCACTCGCCGGGGCCCATCGGCAAACTACTGGTAGGCTCGGTGGCCGAAGCGGTGCTGCGCACGGCCAGGGTGCCGGTTTACATCATCGGGCCAGACGTGGTGGATGGTAGTTACCGCAACTTTGTCACCCGCACCATCCTGAGCGCGGTCAGCCTGCTTGATTCCAGCAGCGTGGTGGTGAACTTTGCCGCCGAATTGGCGGCGCAGCACAATGCGCGGCTGATTCTGCAGCACGTGATCCGCCCCCAGGATCGGACCGAGGTGCTGGCCGGTCGCTCGCTGGACCAGATCGAGAAAGACATGCTGCACCTGGTTCCTCAGAAGCTGCAGTCCAGGCTCGCCATCCAAACCATCGTGGTTCCGGGCGACCCAACAGAGGAGCTGCTCTACCAGAGCCGGGCGCAGCAGGTTGACCTGATCGTTCTGGGCGCGCAGGGAGCCTCAGCCTTTGCGGCCATCACCCGGCACGGCGTGGTGTACAAGGTTCTGGCCCACACCCACTGCCCGGTTATGACGCTCTCGCCGGTGGTGCTGGCGGCTTGCGGATCGAAGTCAGAGAAGACGGCGGCAGCCGAAGCCTATCTGGCAGGGGTCTTTTAGAACGCCGGACTGGCCCGCGGTTTTTCATGCCATGAAACCGGCCGCTGGCCGTGCGCCACACATACCGCCGCTGGCCGTGTGAATTTCTCTTTCCCCGGCCAAATTCAATAGAAGCCCGCCAGCAGCGCGCGTATACTGGCCGTGAGGCAGCGTGCACGCTGCGGCGCTGGCCGTGTGTGAGGTGTGTCTTCAGCCATGACTCGGGCTCACTGACGATCGCGGTTTCGCCACCGGGCATTTCGCGTTGGCGTGCAGTGGCTCGCGTGCTGCGAAGTCCACTGGATGCTCTCGGTTGCGCCTTGTTTCCTTCCTCCTGTGCCCTCTGCGGCTCCCCTTTGCCGCGGCTATCTTCTGTGCCAATTTGCGAAGTTTGCTGGGCTGAATTCTCAACCCAGCGCGAAGGTGTGTGCCTGCGCTGCGGCGACACGCTGGACGCACCCGGCGGCCACTTTTTCAGTTCCCAGTGCCGCGTCTGCCGTCTGGCTCCCCCTCCGTTTGTCCGCGCGGTCTCCTATGGCCCATACCAGGGACGCATGCGCGACGCCATCCACGCCTTGAAGTATGACCACCTGCGTCCTGCCGCCGGCCCGCTGGGAGTGTTCCTAGCTGAGGCCATCGGGCAACTGGCTGGCGTTGCGCCTGCGGAGATGTTGGTGGTGCCGGTGCCGCTGCACCGCTCCAAGCAGGCGCTGCGCGGCTTTAACCAGGCGCGTACATTGGCCGTGGTTGCCCTCAAAGTGCTGGCCAGGCAATACCCCAACTGGCGGCTCACGCTGGCTTCGAGCACGCTAATGCGCCTGCGCCCCACTGAAACACAGGCGGGCCTTACGCCACGGCAAAGGCGGCTGAACGTGCGCGGCGCATTTTCGGTCTCCGACCCGAAGGCTATTGCGCAAAAGCATGTGCTGCTGATCGACGACATTCTGACCACCGGAGCCACGGCGCGGGCCGCTGCGCGCGTATTGCTGGCTGCCGGCGCAGCCTCTGTGTGGGTGGCAACGCTGGCTCGCGCACGGCGTGTGAATGGAGACGCCGCCGTCTCCATTCACGAAGAACAGGACATCAACCCCGGCCTGCGTGCTCATTCGCTGCTCAGGCACGGATACGAACTTACCAAGGATTCATCGGATTCATCGCACGACCAACCATCTTTTTAACAAGGGGAAAAGGATGTCACTGGGAAAAGCAATGATTCATGCGCGCAAACAGAAGGCTTATGCAAGGGCAGCCTGCTCGTCGGACGAACTGGCGACGATACCCGCCAACCACCTGCTCCAGTTGCCTGTGCTGGTGCTGAACGCCTCTTACGAGCCCATCAACATCTGCGGCGCACGGCGTGCCCTGGTGCTGGTGCTCAAGGGAGTTGCGCGCACTGAAGAGGAGCAGGGATGGACGCTCCATGCGCAGCGCAATGCACTTGCCATGCCCTCGGTCATCCGCTTGCTTGAGTACCGCCGCATCCCTCACCAGACCCGCGCCCTGTCGCGGAAGAACATCCTGCTGCGTGACCGCAACACCTGCCAGTACTGCGGTACGCTGCTGGCCCCCTCTGACCTCACGCTGGACCACGTACTACCCCGCTCGCGCGGCGGCGCATCCACCTGGGAGAACCTGGTGGCCTGCTGCCACGGCTGCAACCGGCGCAAAGGCAACCGCCTGCTCACCGAGATCGACGACATGGTGCTGATGCGCGATCCCAAGCCTTTCTCGCTCCACACCAGCCGCCAGATCATGCGCATGTTGGGCCGGGGAGATGATCGGTGGCGGAAGTATTTGTTCTATTAGGGAATAGGGGCGGCTGCACACAGCCGCCCCTATCCTGCAAAGTGCAAAAGGCAGTAACAACCTTGCGTGGATGAACGGAATACTGGGTATAGAAGATGCTGCTTCCTATTCCCTATACCCTATTCCCTTGTCCCCTGCCCCCCGCCTCACCGATACGTCTTATCATCCACCCGGCTCAGGTCTGTGTCGGACATGACGCCGATGGTGACGATGGCGAAGGTGAAGACCTCGTTGCCCGATTCAAGATGGCCGGCGATGGTGCGGTCGGGCGTGCCCAGCGTCATGTGGGCGTGGATGCGGCCGTTGATGATGTAGCCATTCATGCTGACCAGATCGGCGGGCTGGGTGGGGTTTTGCTCGAACATGTCGTGCGAGGGCATGGTGCGGTTGCTGACCTGATGCACGTGGTAGCCGCGTACCGATCCAGCCGCGCTCAGGATCACGCCGTTCTGGACGTGCTCCTGCTTCACCATCTTTTCCATGCCGGCCAGCAAGTCCGTCTTGTACTTGAAGCGCAACACGAGGATGCGGTCGAAGTGGCCGGTAAGCGCGTAGACGTCGGGAACCAAGGAGCTGTTGTCCTTGGCGTCGTCAGCGGGATTGGGGGCTGGGTTCACGATCTCGTGGCGCGTCTCCTGTGCGCGCAGCACAGCGCTCGGCAGGAAAGAAAGCAAGGCAAGCGCGATTGCAGCGGTGCGGAATCCGATGGGCATGGGCAGGTTTTCCTCGTGAACCACTGTAGTGTGAGAAAGCGTTGAGGGAAACAGGAAAATGCACTTCTCCGAGCGTGCTCGAAGTGTGCCGGGCAGCGCCGCAACTCCGGGTTATGTGGAGAGCCACAATCCCTGCGCGTACAATTGCGGCAACGCCGGTCCGGCTCGCCGTGGCCACACAGGGCAGTGACACCGATGCAGAGAGTTGGCCGCAGAAGAAAAAGCGCACGCACCTTGCTGTTGGCAACGGTGTGGCTGGCCGCGATGTTGCCGGCCTGCGCCGCGCGCCTGGTTACCGTGGAGCAACTGGAGCAGTTGCTGGTGCAGCAAACCCTGGCGCACAAGAGCGACGGCTCCACGGCAAACGCGCTGCGCGGGTTGGAGCTGACCGAGCGGCTGACGCCCACATCGCTGGCCCGCATCGTGAACAGCCGCAGCCCCGGCCGGCAGTCGGCAGAAGAGCTGAAGCTGCTGGTGATGAAGTCATCGCTACTGGCTCCGCCCCAGAGCGAGCTTCCGCGCCAGCCCATGCCTGACAGCGCGTCCCTGCAGACGCTATGGAATGCAGCCAACCATTTTCAGGCGGTAACGCTGCGCCATCTTCCCGACTTTCTGGCTACGCGCGTCACGCACAACTACGACAACATCCCGATGAACCCAAATCCTGTCTTTTGGAAATCTGCGACGATGCACTTGGATGGAAGCTCGAGCCAGGAGATTACCTATCGGAATGGCGCGGAGGTGCCGACCCAGCCGGAGGCAAAGCCGAAGCAGGCGAATCGTGTGACGGGCTTGTACTCGAAGGGCGAATTTGGCCCGATTCTGACCACCGTGATGCTAGATCTGGTTAAGGGCCGGATGACGTGGGGGCGGTGGGAGCAGGCGGCAACCGGGCCGGCCGTGGTCTTCTACTATGCGGTTCCCGAGGCCAGCTCGCACTTCAAAGTAAAGTTCTCTTGCTGTGTAGAGGATGAACGATTTGGCCGTGACGCCGAGATCATTGCGTTTGACGGTGCGCCTGCCTATCACGGTGAGATTACGGTGGATCCAGCTACCGGCAACGTGCTGCGCGTGACGTTTGTGCCGGAACTTCATCTGGATAGCTCCGATGCACGGAGCGGCATCGCTGTCGACTACGGGCAGGTGACGATTGGCGAAAAAAGCTTCAATTGCCCGGTGCAGAGCGTGGCGATTCTCAGTATCCAGCCCAATCGGGGACCAGAAACCATGCAGGCCCGCTCCGAGTGGATCAACCAAGTGGACTTCGTCAACTACCACCGCTTTGGCGCCACAGTGAAGCTACGCGTGGGGCCGTGATGGTCGGCCGGCAGCCAGCCGATGGAGCGGCGACAAGGCGCGGGTTCGCTACTTCTGCGCCGGTGCTTGCCCGGATGGTTGCCCGGCGCTTCCGTCGTCTGTTTTGCCGGAGTTGGTAATGTCCTGGCCCTCGTAGATGATCTTCACCGTGGAACCGAACTGCTTGTAGTCGGAGTATTTGAGGGTCTCGCGCAGGTGTACGTCCTGGGCCATGTAGCCGTGTCCGCCGGAAAAATGCAGCATCCCTTCGCCCTTGGTGTAGACGGGGAACCAGTAGTGTCCGTCCACCTGCTCGCGCCAGGTCATGAAGGGTGGATGCAGATCCTCCTGGCCTTTCTTGGCCTCGTCGGGCACCATGCGGCCATTGGTCACCACAATCTGCAGGTCGGTCGAGTCTACCCACACGCGGCCTGAGAAGTAGCGCTTCTTTTTTTCGATGGTCTTCGGCTCAACGGCAAAGACGTAGCACTCCACCTCATCCACCTTCTGCCGGCCCACGTATTTCACGTCGTACTGCCCAATCTCCTCGGAGGTCAGCACAAAAGGGAAACCCTTCTGGATGTCTTCGAGGTCGGAGGGCGAAAGCATCACCTGCTTGAGCGAGTTCTCCGGCGCGTAAACCACCTTTTCGGTGCGGCGGCCGGAGGAGTCGAACATCACGTCGTCCACCTCGTAGTATTCGCCTGTGACTTTGTTGTCGTCGTCGATCTCCTGCATGCGCACCACACGGCGGTAGGTGTAGTTGTTCAGCGCATGGCGGAATTCTGACTCCCTGGCGGCAAAATTCTTGATGATCTGTTCAGGAGCAATGGAAGGCTCCGAGACGTCCATGCGGCCAAAGCCGGCGTCGAGGGGCATGGGGGTGAACGAGTCCTTGTTCTGCGCCGAAACCAGCGGCACAGTCAACAGCAAAACCCCTAGGAACAAATACTTCACGCGCATTCTCCTGGTTCTTCTTGCTTCAGCCCGATGCCTGGCTGGGCCAACCCGGTTTAAAACAATGACGCCGTTCCGCATTTGGCCACTGCTGCAACTTTAGACGCTTTGAGTTGGGCCGTGGAAATCAGCAGCATCCCGCGCGCGGCCACCCTGTTGGAGCTGCCGGCGGCCTGAGCCGTTCCAATTGCTTATTGATCCGGCCTCCAATAGAAGCACCGTGCCCCATCCATTTCGCAGGTTTTATCGCGAAATGGGTGGGAAGCCTACACCCTATTTAAAGGCCGGATCAATAGCACGAGTCCGTAGAATAGAGTTCGGATGGCATTTACCGAACAATACGACGTGGTTGTGGTCGGGGCCGGCCATGCAGGCTGCGAGGCGGCCATGGCCGCCGCGCGCATGGGGTTGAAGACCGCGCTGGTCACCATGAACCTCGACCTGATCGCGCAGATGAGCTGCAATCCTGCCATTGGCGGGGTGGCCAAAGGCCATCTGGTGCGCGAGGTGGATGCGCTGGGCGGCATCATGGGCGAGGTGGCCGATGCGGTCGGCATCCAGTTCCGCCTGCTCAACTCCTCGCGCGGTCCGGCCGTCTGGAGCCCCCGGGCGCAGTGTGACAAGCAGCAATACCGCGTAAAGATGCGCGAGCTGCTCGAATCCCAACCCGGCTTGCACATTCGGCAGGCAGAAGCCGTTGACCTGATTGTGGAAGAGCAGGGAATAGGGGCTACGGACGAGGGAATAGGGAATAGGGAACAGGGAATAGAGAGCAAGGCTCGTCCGCATCGCCGCGTGCTCGGGCTCAAGCTGCGCGACGGACGCCAACTGGTCGCCGGAGCCACCATCATCACCACTGGAACCTTTCTGAACGGGCTCATCCACTGCGGCGAAGAGCGCTATCCGGCAGGGCGCTCAGGCGAGCCGGCCAGCGTGCTGCTCGGCGAGGCGCTCCGCGCGCTGGGGCTTCGGACTTGCCGTCTCAAGACCGGCACGCCGCCCCGGCTCGACGGCCGCACCATTCGCTGGGACGCCTTTGAGGAGCAGCCCGGCGACGCCGATCCCACGCCCTTCAGCTTCCGCACCACTAGGATCGTGCAGCCGCAGATCAGCTGTCATATTGCCTTCACCACCCCGGAGACGCTGCGGATCGTCCGCGAAAACGTGCACCGATCGGCCATGTATTCGGGCCGCATTGAGGGCATCGGGCCGCGCTATTGCCCGTCGATTGAAGACAAGATCGTCAAGTTCCCTGACAAGACCCAGCACCAGTTCTTTCTGGAGCCGGAAGGGCTGAACACGCACGAGGTTTACGTGAACGGCATGAGCACCTCGCTGCCCATGGAGGTGCAGTGGCAGATCGTGCACTCCATCCCCGGCCTTGATCAGGCGGAGATGCTGCGCCCCGGCTACGCCATTGAGTACGACGCGGTGGACGCCACGGAACTGGATCGCTCACTGCGGGTCAAGTGCATGGAAGGGCTCTACCTGGCCGGGCAGATCAACGGGACCAGCGGCTATGAAGAGGCCGCCTGCCAGGGCCTGATGGCGGGCATCAACGCCGCTCTCTGGCTCAAGGGCGAGCCGCCGTTCACTATGGATCGCAGCGAAGGCTACACTGGCATCCTGATCGACGACCTGATCTCAAAGGGCACCAATGAGCCTTACCGGATGTTTACCTCGCGCGCCGAGTTTCGCCTGCACCTGCGCATCGACAACGCCGACAGCAGGCTGACGCCCTACGGCCGCCGCCTGGGGTTGATTGGCGACCAGGCCTGGAGCGATTACGAACGCAAACAGCAGCGCATGGTGGCTTTGGAACGGCTTTTGACGACCACCAAGCTGTCCCCGGAGAAGCTCGAGCGAGCCGGATTTTCCACTCAAACCGCGGTTGCCGGCCTCACGTGGGCACAGTTGCTGAAGCGGCCTGAGGTGGGCATCGAGCCGGTGCTTACGGTGCTCGGTGAAGAACTGAGCCACGAGCCGCTGCTGGCCGAGTGGCTCGCCGGGGCGGTAGGTTTGCCCGGCCAGCGTCGTGCCGAGTTGCGCGCCGTTGAAACCGAGATCAAATTTGCCGGCTACATCGAACAGCAGAAAAAGTCGATTGCCAAGCTCAAGGCGGCTGAGTCGGTCACGATTCCGGAGTGGCTCGATTACGGGACCATCAGCGGTCTTTCGCGCGAGATGCGCGAGAAGCTGGAACGCGTGCGGCCCCTCACCATCGGCCAGGCCAGCCGTATGCCCGGCGTTACGCCGGCCGCACTCAGCCTGGTGCATGTGTCGATTCGGCTGCAGGGCCAGAGCCGGCCGCGCGCCTGATCGCAGCAGCGGTCAGGAAATGCTGCCGCCCTAGCGCGCCACGCCGAACTGATTCACCAGTTCTTCCAGCTTTTCGCCAATCCCGATCAGGTGTTTTGAAGCCACGACCACCTGCTCGGCTCCCTCGGCGCTCTCTCTGGCGCTGGTAGCCACCATCTGCATGGTGCTGGTAGCGGAGTCGGCAGAGCTGGCCTCCTGGCGCGCGGCTTCGGCAATTCTGGCGATGCGGGTGTCCACTTCAAAGACGAGTTGCGAGATATTGCTGAAGGTCTCTCGCAGGCCTGAAACAGCCTTGGCGCCACCCTGCGCATGGGTACATGCCGCGCCGATGTCGGAAGCAGCCTGAGAGGTCTCGCTTTGAATGCCGGAGACCAGCGAAGCCACCTGCTGCGTGGCCTGCGCCGTGCGTTCTGCCAGACGGCGCACCTCACCAGCTACTACGGCAAATCCGCGGCCATGCTCACCGGCACGGGCTGCCTCAATGGAGGCGTTCAGCGCCAGCAGATTGGTGCCGGCGGCAATCTCTTCAATCACCCCAACGATGGAGCCGATCTGCTGCACGCGTTCTGCCAACGAGCCTACGCGGTTGGCGCTCTCCTGCGTATCCGCGGCCAGTTGCTCCATCTGCGAGAAGGTAGCGGCCACCTGTTCGCCGCCAAGCCGCGCTGCTTCTGCCGCCGCCCGTGCCTGTACTGAAGCGTCGTCAGTGTGGTTGGAGGTGCTGGCAATGGCGCGCGACAACTCGGTAACAACACCGGAGGCACCCTCCGCTTGCTCCCGCTGTTGCACCAGGCTGGCTACGGACGACTGTGCAATGGTCTGGATCTCGTTGGACTTTGCAAAAGTGGCCGAGGCGCGGTCATGCACATCCAGAAGCGTGTGCCTGATCCGCGCCACAAACAGATTGAAGCTGCTGGCCAGGTTCCCAATCTCGTCCTGCAGCTCGACCTCGAGCACCGTGTTCAGATCCGCATCGTCCAAGCGGCTGGTCAGGGTTTTTACCGGACGGATTACCTGGCGCTTCAGCATGATGAGCTGCAGAAGAAAGATCAGACCCACCAGAATCACCGTCTCTGACGAGAGCACCATCAGGGTGCTAATGGTTCTCCAGATCACATCCGAGGTCGGATAGGCGGTGAAGACGCGATAGCCCCACGCCGGGTACGCCGCTTCAGCGATGACCCAGCCGGAGTGATCCGCGCGGATCTTGCCGAGGTCCTGGTCGGAGATTTGCCGGCCGTGCACGATCACCTTGCCGGAGGTATCCATCAGCGCCACGAAACCGTGGTCCAGAATCTGCGCGTCCTCGATACTGCGGCCCAGAGCCGTGATCGAATCCAGCCGGTAGCCGGTGTAGAGGGCTCCCACAAGGTGCCCTGCGCTGTCTTTGAGCGGGGAGTAGCTGGTTATATAAGGCGAACCAAGAATGTTGACCACACCTTTGAAAACAAGACCCTGCGCGAGCGCTGCAAAGGCCTTTCCCTTTGGGTCAAGTACAGTGCCTAGCGCCCGTCCACCACTCGGCTTCATTACGTTGGTGCTGATGCGCGTGAAGTTAGCGCCGTCCCAGCTGAAGATGGTGGCTGTGCTCGCCGTCAGATCGCGGATACGATCGACGACCTGGAAGTTCTCGACCTGAGGCTGGCTGCCAAAAACGAGATTCGGGACCGAAGCTCCATTGAGGGAGGCTGAGCCTTTCAGCGATGGATCGCCCAGGAGTTGGACCTGCTGCTGGAGAACGTGCATTGCATCGCCGACTCGCTGGCTTGAAAGTTCGTCAATGTTGGCAAAGCGGGCCAGCACCTCTGCCGACTCCAAGCCTGCCTCACGCGCCGCGTCCCGCTGGGTCCGCATTGAAAAATAAAGCCATGTAATAACACCGAATACCGAGCATACAGCAACCACCAACAACAGAGTCGCGGCAACCAGACGAATTCCGAGCGAACGTATCCTCATGAGGGTCCGACATCCTTCCATCGCCTCGGCGGGCTGTTCTCTGGTTGACCGGGCGCTACAGTTTCTGGATGAAGTATCGGCGTTGAAGGACGTTCCTTGAGCGCGAACGTCAATCGTCCCGGTTAGCGGGGCGCAAATCGGGACGATTAAGCCGTGAACGAGTCTGCTTAGTTGCTTTTGCCGAACAGTGGGATATGGAACGGAGATTCGGTCCCCGACTGCTTCTTGGGCTTGGCGTTTGAATCCTCGCGTACCGAAGTCCGCTGGGAGTTGACGCAAACCCAGCCGCCGCGAAGCCGCTCGAAGACGTGGGTAAAGACGCCCTTTTCATCCACCACGGCAGAGTTGACCTTGTGGTGCAAGGTATAGGTTCCGTTGGCCACGGCAATGTCACCCAACATGCGCACGGTGATGACCCGCTGCGACACGTGGAGCGTTTTGTCTTCGCCAATGACCACTTGGGCCAATTGCTGATTCCGCGTGGTGATGTCGCCGGTCGCCGATACATCGACGAACAGCGGGGACAGCACCAACTCCAGCGCATATTGATCGCGCTCGTTGACTGCTGTCGACCAGGAATCTTCAATCTTCTGGAACTGGTTGATCTCTGGACTTTCCGCGGAAGTGACAGCGGGCGTAGAGGCTTCAACAGCAGGGGTGGTGGCTTGCGCGGCTGCAAGGCAGCCCGACAGAAAAACAAGGGAAAAGCAGGTCAAAGTACGGCTCATGGGCGGTGGTGGCTCCCAGTCCCTATGATAGCGCCTGAAAACCGGTCTGCATGAAAGCCTTGCGAATGGAGGCGGCAATTGCCGGCCGAGCGACGCTATCGATCTCTACAGCAGCGCCTGCAGCCGGTCGGGATTGTGAATCGTCACCAGCGAGTCCTCGATCGAGATCCAGCCCTCTTTGCGGAACTGGCCCAGGGTGCGGGTCACTGTCTCGCGGGTGGTGCAGGTCATCGAAGCCATCTCTTCGTGCGTGAGCAGCAGCGGAAAGCGGAATTCGCCCCCGCTCAGGTGCTCGCCGATCTGGTGCGCAAGCTCGATCAGCAGCCGTCCCAGCCGGGTGGCAACGGTTTCAGACAGAGCAATACGGCAGGCGTCCTGCAGGGCAAAACGGTATTCCTGGCAAATGCACTGCACGGCCCGCATCTGCGCTTCCTTGTGGCTGCGCAAAAAGCTCAAAAAGCGATCCCGCTCCACCGGCCGCAGTTGGGCACTGGTCAACGACTCGGCCGACACTTCATAAAGACCATGCGAAAGAACGGCGTAGAGACCCAGCATCGACCCCGGCCCTGCCACCCGCACAATCATCTGCCGGTCTTCCAGCCGCCCGGTGGTCAGCTTCAAATATCCGTTGCAGATCAGATAAAGGCAGCGCGCATCCTCGCCCTGGCTGAACAAGGTAGCCTGTGCGGGCAAAGAGATGGTGCTGGTGGCCAGTTCCAGATCGGCAAGCACGGCGCTGCCCAGCGAGCAGAACCAGCCGGGGCGACGATTGGAACAGGCTGCACAGCCAGCCGGCACCTGCCGAGTGGCATGCCTTTGGCGTGCTTGCATCTCCGGCGTCATCTGTACGTCCGTCATGATCCTGCCCCGTGCGAATCCGCTACCTTGCCGCATTCCGCCAACGCGTGCATTTCTACCTGGTTTGGCCCAGGAACAGGTGCATTCGCGAGGGATGAACAGCAGTTCAGCTTCCACTGAAAGTCTGCAGGAATATTTCCCGGCTTCGATGTGACCGGGCTCACGCGTGTAACTCTCTGGAAACTTCGGGTTTAGACGGGAGCCCCAAGCCGGAACAAATCCAGAGCCAGATGTATCCGCCGCAGAAAAAAGAGTGATTGAGGCGAAAAACGGGCAAAAGCACCACTGCGGCACGCCAGTGCATTGAATTCAAGGACAGAATCAACAAATGCATCAATAAAGGAGCAAAGCCCTGGAATCTGTATCACTGAAAACCAGTTAAACAGGACCAAGAGAGGGCATCAGATTGGTTGTGATGAAAATCACCGCCAGCCCGGTGTAAAAAAACGTACCCTTCACCGCATGGAGTGATGCTCCACACAGAGCCCTGTGTCCCAAATGACCCGTGCCAGCAGTTCCCAATTCGGTTCCTTCCTGCAAGGTGGGACTCCGTGAAAGGGATCAGGCAATAAAACGCTGGTAAAGTTGTTTCGGAGGTGGCGCAATGAGAGCATCCAAGGCGGTATTTTTCATGCGTAAAGTTAGGCCTGTAACGCGATTGCCAATCGGTGCGGCTCCGGGTTTTCTGACGGGACTGCGTGCTTGTTTGATGTTGATGCTGGCTGCCGGAGTATTTTCAGCTGTAGCTTTTGCCGCGCCGGCCGCGGAAAAGAAGGATGCCCCTAAAGCGCAGGCCGCCGCCTCATCAGATTTTGTAGGCTCGGAAACTTGTGCCACCTGCCACGACGAAGTCTCCAAGGGCTTCGAGGGCAACCCCCACAACCAGATGGTGCAGCATGGCGACAAGGTCGTCACCTGCGAGAACTGCCACGGCGCCGGCAAGGCGCACGTCGAAGGTGGCGGCGATACCACCAAGATCTTCAATCCATCCAAAGCCTCGGCCAAGGACGTGAACGCGAAGTGCGAGACCTGCCATGCGGCATCTCATCCCAACTTTGATCGTTCTCCTCATGCCAAAGCCAACGTCAGCTGCATCAGTTGCCACAGCGTTCACGCCAAGAACGGAACCGAGCATCTGCTCAAGGCATCGCAGCCGCAGCTCTGCTTCCAGTGCCACAATGACGTGAAGCCTCAGTTCTCGATGCCCTTCCACCACAAGGTGAACGAAGGCGCGGTGAAGTGCAACGACTGCCACGACGTGCATGGATCGTTTGGAAACAGCAACCTCAAGTCGACTGCCGATCAGAACGCAATTTGCACCAAGTGCCACATGGAGAAGCGTGGACCGTTCATCTATGAGCATGCCGCTGTCAAGGGTGAAGGTTGCCTCTCCTGCCACACGCCGCATGGCTCGCAGAATGCAAGGCTGTTGAACGTACCGTCGATCAACGTTCTCTGCGCTCAGTGCCACAGTATGGTGGGGACAGGCGCTGTCCATAACGCCACCTTGCTGAGCCAATCGAGCGACGTTACGCCTTGCATCGGTTGCCACACGATGGTTCATGGCTCGAATCTCGATCAGTTCCTCAAGCGCTGATGAGGTTCCCGTTACCCTGCATTGCTCACGGAAGCTGCAGGCTGACGGATGAATTGCAAACAGGTTCCGACACGACACGAGACGTTACGAAGTGAGGCTTTTATGAACACAGGCTGTTTGAAACGGCACCTACCTGCACGGTCGACCCGCATGAGCCTAATGGCCGCGGGACTGGCCATCGCCATGCCGATGGCAGCGTGCATCGCTCTGGCGCAGGAGCCGGCGGTGAATCCCTCGAAGATGAGCACACCTGATGGCTACTCAGCACGCCATTCGGTGGACGTGGGTGGACGCGTGGCCAACAAGGTTGGCTCCGGCGCAATGTACGACACCCTCGTTAACCTGCAGTCCGGCCCCCGCGTGAGCGGTGAGACCCTCGAACTGCACAAACTCGCAAGCAACAAGAAGGCTCTGGTTGACGATGCCAGCGCATTTGGCACCGGCTTTGGCGGCGAGCCCTACAACTTTGCACGGCTCTCGTTGAGCAAGGCAAAGCTGTATGAGTTCACCGGCACCTTCCGCCGCAACCGTCAGTACTTTGACTATGACCTGTTGGGCAACTCGAATGTCCCTGCTGGCCTGACGCTGCCCATCGGCCTGGCCACTGCGCCTACCGGCACCCTGGCCTTTCCGCAGTTGCAGCACTCCGCGGTCATGACCAATTCCGTACGCCGCATGACCGACACCGAACTGACCCTCTATCCGCAGTCGAAGGTCACCCTTCACTTCGGATACTCGCAGAACATCATGCAGGGCCCCTCACTGCAGCCCTCGCGCTCGGCTGGCATCTTCAAGTACAGCGCGCTGCTGGAAGAGTACCTGCGCCACTCGACCGACGAGTACACGGCGGCGATCGACTGGAAGCCGGTTCAGGGCACCATGGTGAGCTACGAGCAGCGGATCCACCGTTACAAGGAGAACAGTTACTTCACTCTGGACCCGAATGGATTCCTGGTGCAGGAAGCTGACGGTACTCCGGCCTACCTGGGCAACTGGGATCTGTCGAGCAACGGTTCGGCTACGAGCACGACCAGCTTTGCGCCGTACAGCACTGCTGCCTGCAACAGCCTCGCGACGGCCGGCCAGTTCCTTTCCGCTTCGCCGAATGGTGGCAAGCCGATCATCGACCCGTCCTGCGCGGTGGTCACCAGCTACTCGCGGACGAATCCGATCCGCACCACCATGCCCAGCGAGACGCTGCGCTTGCAGTCAAACAGCATCAAGAACCTGAGCTTCAACGGCCAAGCCAGCTACAGCTGGATGACGATGAATATGCCCAGCTACAACGAGAACGCCTGGGGCTTGAACGCCAACGCCCGCAACGAATACTTCACCGCCTCTGGCAGCGCCAAGCGTGAGGTCTACAATGCGGAGTTTGGCGTCGTCTGGCAGGCGACCAAGGACTTCGATCTGTCGGATCAGGTGACCCTGACCGCGAATGCCCAGCCGGGCACTCTGAATGTCTCCGGTTATACCAAGGTGGCTACGCCGACTACGCCGGTCACGTCGGAAACGATCAACTACACCGGTCCGTTTACGACGACCGTGACCAACTCCGCTTTGGTTACTGGTCTGGTTTATGGCAGCTCCTACACCTACTTCGGCAATGAGCAGCTGACCAACAATCTGACGGCCAGCTGGAACGTTACGCCGAAGGCCAGCGTGGCCTTCACCTACCGTTACGGCAACCGCAACATTGGCGTCAACACTGCCGTTTCCGCTGCCACCCCCACCCGCACGATCATTGCCATCACCGAAAACGGCGGCATTTTGAATGCGGCTTATCGCGTGAACAGCAACTGGGACATCAACGGTTCGGTTGAAGCTCTCTACGACGACAATGCGATGACTGCGATGTCGCCCCGTCAGGTGCGCCACTATCGTGTGCACACCAAGTTCCGTCCCGAGAAGTGGGCCACCTTTACGGCTGCCTACAACGACTCGGAGCGGCACAACAACACCAACAACTCGGGCGCTGCCCTGCTGTACGGCTCTCTGAATCACGTGGACTTCAGCCGCACTGCCAGCCTGAGCGGCGTACTGACGCCCAGCGAGCACGTTGCGGTTAACTTCGACTACGCCTACAGCGACGTCTACACGGCCACCAACATCTGCTATGCAAACCAGGACAGCGGATTCTTGACTGGCACCACCAGCCCGTACTTTGCAGGCGCAGCTTCGGTAAATTCTTCCGGTACACCACTCACCTGCGTCACCAGCGCCACCAATGCCACCCCGACCCAATGGTACGGTCGTGCCTTCATGGACGCCCCGACGCAGCACGGTTCGGTGGGCGTGGTAGTGAGCCCCAACGACAAGGTGAAGTACGGCGCCGGTTACCGGATCAGCTCGGTGAACGGCAGCCAGTTCTTTACCGATGCTCGTGCGGTCAATGGTTCGCTGGCTTCGGCTTACCAGACCCCGTATGTGAACATCGACTGGACAGTTCGCCCCGGTCTGGTGTGGAAGGCGGAGTACAACTACTACGGTTACGGCGAGGGTGGTCCTTCAGGTGCGCAGTACTGCACTCTGAACTCCGTCGCAACGGCGGCGGCATCCAATATCGTCCCCTGCGCTTCAATGTCGGTCTCGACCGGCATGAATAGCGGGGCGGCTGGTATGACCGCACCGCGTGACTTCCACGCCAACAACATCTCGCTCGGACTGCACTACGAGTTCTAAGCGGATGCGGCAAGGCCAACAACTGTGAGGGTGGACCGGGATTGGGAGTTTCCCCCCTGGTCCGCCCTTTTCTACGCTCCACCCTGCCCGGCCTGAATGACCGGCAACTGGATGGGCGCCTGAACGCAAGGCGGCAAGAGATCCCTGGCAACTCCTGAAGCTGTGGGGAGAAAAGAGCCGGGCGATGCAATGCAGGAGTTATAGATGAACAAGAATCTTCGGATCGTACTGGCGTCGGCTGCCGTGGTTGTGCTGGCAGGCGCTATGAGCTTTGCCCAGTCCAGCGGGGAAGCGACCTACAAGGCCAAGTGTGCCAGCTGCCATGGAGCGGCGGGAACACCGAACCCGGCCATGGCCAAGGCCATGGGTATCAAGCCGGCAAGCGATCCTGCAGTGAAGGCCAAAACCGAGGCGCAGATGATCGATACCACCAAAAAGGGTGAAGGCAAGATGCCCGCCTATGCAGCCAAGCTGAGCGACGCAGAGATCAAGGGCGCGGTGGACTACTTCCGCACCTTTGCCAAGTAATAGGCATCCGGAGCGGGCTTGGCTGGTCGCTCCGAATTGCTTCCTGCCTCACAAATTGCTATCTTGGAAGCCGGTCAGAGGGAGGAACAACGCCCTCTTGCCAATCGGAAACGGATCGTTCAACTCGGCCCAAGCCTCCCCAACGCAGACAGGCCGGTAACAACCCAAGGAGTGTATTCATGACCAAGAATCTTCGTTCTTCTGTTGTTCTGGCTCTGGCGCTGGTTATGGCCGGTGCAATGGCCTTTGCGGATGGCCCGGCCACCTACAAGGCGAAGTGCGCTAGTTGCCATGGCGCAGCTGGCATCCCGAACCCCGGTATCGCCAAGCTGATGGGCGTCAAGCCGGTGTCCGACCCGGCCATCAAGGCCCTCAGCGAGGCGCAGATTGAGGCGACCGTAAAGAGCGGCAAGGGCAAGATGAAGCCCATTGCCGGCCTCTCCGATGGTGACGTCAAGGCGGTTGCAGCCTACTTCAAGTCCCTGAAGTAACCGCAGGCTCGCAAGAAGAAGCTGGAACGGGCCCGCCGCTTGCGGCGGGCCACATGTTTACGGTGGCTCAACGTGGCCGAGCCGCCGGTCTTCCCCATCTCCTGACTGCCCTTCGAGCCCTAATCTCGATGCAGGGTCAGGACGATATTGAATTCAGCAAAGCATCTCTGCCACGCAGGGGGAAATGTGTCATTTTTTCAGAAGTTTCGCGAAAACTGGGTTCGGCCGGCGCTGTTTTTCGGCAATAACCCGCTGAGCTTGGCTGGTGGCGCTATTACCAGCGCCTCGGCCGTGACCATGGTCTGCTACTGGCTGATGGAGCTGTTTGGCCGGTCCAACGAAAACCCATATCTGGGCATTATCTTCTTCTTCCTTCTACCGGGCCTCTTTGTTTTTGGTCTTGTGCTGATTCCGGTGGGTGTCTTTCTGCAGCGCCGAAAGCTGCAAAAGGTCGGGCACATTCCAGCCATTTACCCGAAGGTGGATCTGAACGACCGCATCTTCCGGCATGGCCTCGACATTGTGTTGCTGGCCACTATCGTCAATCTGCTGCTGGTTGCCACGGCCAGCTATCGTGGTGCGGCATACATGGATTCGCCGGAGTTCTGCGGCCAGTCCTGTCACGTCATGCATCCCGAGTACACGGCCTACAAGGTGTCGGCGCACTCGCATGTGCCTTGCGTGGAGTGCCACATCGGCTCCGGCGCCAAGTCGTACTTTGAGGCCAAGGTGAACGGAACCAAGCAGCTGATCGAGGTTTCCATCGGCCGCTATCCCACGCCGATTCCCTCGCCGGTCACCAATCTTCGCCCCGCGCGCGAGATCTGCGAGGCCTGCCACACACCGGCCAAGTTCGTGGGTGAAAAGCTGCTGGTCAAGTCCAGCTTTGCCGACGATGAGGCCAACACTGAGGCTCAGACCGTGCTGGTGCTTCACCTGGGCGGCGAGGATTCACTGTCGCATCTGAGCGGCATCCACGGTGTGCACCTGAACCGTATGGAGTACATCGCCACTGCGTCTGACCGGAGCACGATTCCCTGGGTGCAGCGCCGCAATGCCGATGGCTCGGAGACGGTTTTTGCGGCCTCGGCTTTGAACGGCGCAGTGCCTTCGGGCGAACGCCGCACCATGGATTGCATCGACTGCCACAACCGCGCGGCACACACCTTCCAGACGCCGGAAGAAGCGGTGAATCGCGCCATGGCAGAAGGCGCTATCAGCCCCGAGCTGCCTTGGATCCACAAGGAAGGTCTTGAGCTGCTGAAGGCTACTTACACCAGCCAGGACGAGGCGAAGGCCAAGATTCCGGCGCAGTTGGCGGCCTTCTACAAGGCGCAGCATCCTGAAGTTCTGCAGTCGAAGGCGGCGCAGTTGAAGTCCGCTTCTGATCAGCTGGTGTCCATCTACGGCCACAACGTCTTCCCGGACATGAAGGTCACCTGGGGTACGCATCCGAACAACATCGGACACATGGCGTATCCGGGCTGCTTCCGCTGCCACGATGGGGACCACGTATCGAAGGACGGCAAGACAATTACGCAGGACTGCTCGAATTGCCACAACCTGCTGGCCGTAGAGGAGTCGAAGCCGAAGGTGCTGTCGGACCTGGGCCTCTAATCACTTCATCATCGGTCCAGTCTTGATCCATGATCAAGTCGGGATCGAGTCAGGACCCATCCACCACCACCGAAAGAACCGATAGAACCATCAACGGCTCGTTGCACCGCGAAAACCTCGCGGACAGGCAACGGGCCGTTGTGTTCTTTAGAAAAGCGGTACGTGGTCTGCAAAGCAAAGAAACTGCTGTCTCTGAGCCAGAAACCGCTATACAATCAGGGCCAAGCACCGGAGAATAGGGGCTCCTGACCAGAAAGTGTAGGGGCCAGATTCTGCTCCATGTAGGAAGATAGGTTTTTCACCTGCCCTGTGCTTGCGGGCAGAGGACAGAAATCTCAAGGTAGAACGACGAAGAACACCATGTTCAAAAGACCAAGCTCCGGTTTGCCGCTCGCAATACTTCTCCTGGCCGCAGCGGGAGTGGCTGCGGCGCAGACCCAGGTGCCCGCTTCTGTTACCACCGCATCGCGACTAGCAGGCGACTGGCGGAGCGCTGTCGCGGCCGTGCTGCCGAATAGCGGCCCGGCACAGTTGCGTATAGCCACCGATCTTGGCTCCGCGCCTTCCAGCACTTCGCTGCAGCGGATGCTGCTTCTGCTCGCCCCATCGGCCGCGCAGCAACAGGCGCTTACCGCCAAGCTGGCCGACCTCCAGAATCCATCGTCCTCGTCGTACCACCAGTGGTTGACGCCGGCTCAGTATGCCGCCTCCTATGCCAACTCCGCCTCTGATGTGGTGGCGGTGGTTGCCTGGCTTCAGAGCGAGGGCTTTACCGTAGCCGCGCTTCCGGCTGGTCGGGGCTGGATCGAGTTCTCTGGCACAGCGGCTCAGGTGGAGCAAGCCTTTCAGACCCATGTGCACCTGGCTTCAGCCAGCGGCAGCACGCGTCCGTATCTGACCAGCACCATCTCGGTTCCCTCAGCCATTGCGCCGCTGGTGCAGGGGCTGGTCTCGGTGGATGGCGTTCTGGCAGCCTCGGCGCTCACCACGCCGCAAACGCTTACCGTGACAGCGGCCGATCTGAGCACACGTACCTCTGCCTCAACGGCTGAAGCGCTTACCCCCAAGCTTGTCGCAGGGCTCATCCACTTCGATACTCTGCAGGCGTCGGGCATAACGGGTACGGGCCAGTCCATCGCCATTCCCTCACGCAGCAACGTGAATACTGCTGACATTGCGGCCTTTCGGTCCGCGTTTGACCTCCCCGCGCAGACCCTGATGGTCATCCTGAACGGAACCGATCCGGGCCTGGCAGACGATCAGGCCGAGGCGACTCTGGCAGCTTCCTGGGCTGGGGCTGCAGCTCCCAGCGCGCAGATTCTTCTGGCGCCGGCAGCAGCTACTGCAGCCACTGACGGCTTCGACCTTGCGCTGGCCGGCATTGTGGACGGCGCGTTGGCCAACACCATTGAGGTGGGCTACAACTCCTGCGAAGCCGGTATGAGCACCGCGCACCAGGCGTTTTACGCGGCGCTGTACCAACAGGCCGCGGCCGAAGGCATTGCCATCGTCGCAGCTACCGGCGACAGCGGTGCTTCGGCCTGCTATCAGGCGGGCAGCACCACTGCGGTTAGCACCGGCTATGCCGCCAATGCTCTGGCCGCCACGCCCTGGAACACGGCCGTCGGCGTGGCAGCTTATACGTCTGCCGGACCCTCCGCTGGCACTGCCGCGCTCACCGCATGGGCACCAGTCAACAGCGGTGATCCGGCCTACGCGGGCGGCGGCGGAAGCAGCACGCTGTACACGGCTCCCAGCTGGCAGGCCAAGACCCCGCAGATCGCAGCCGGAACCATGCAGAACCGGCTCCTGCCCGACTTCGCACTGCCTACGGCCATCGACTCGAGTGCGAACCGTGGCTTGGCTTTCTGCCTTAGCAGCTCAGCCAGCTCCAATGGGTGCACGCTGGTGCGTAGCGGCGGAAGCTCGGCGGCTGCGTCGATCTTTGCCGGCGTTGCGGCCCTGCTTGCCAGCCAGCACGGTGCCCAGGGAAGCCTACAGACCAATATTTATGCACTTTCAAGCACATCGGGCGTATATGCCGACGTGCAACAGGGCAGCGCCTCGCTGAGCTGCACCAGCGGAACGACAGACTGCAGCGCCACCGGCCAAATCGGCTATAGCGCTACCGCCGGCTACGACCTGGCCACGGGCTTGGGCGCGGTGAATGCAGCCGCCCTGGTCAACAACTGGGTGAGCCCCATGGTGGGCACAGCCGGCACCAACATCTCGCTGTCAGTCTCGCCGGTGCAGACCAACTCGACCTATAACCCCTCGGCTTCCATCATCTTCACGGCCAGCGTACTCTCAGCCTCTAGCGGCGTCACGCCCACCGGAACCGTGGTCTTCTACGACACATCCACCAGCCAAAGCCTCTCGCTGCCCATTACGCTTGATTCCACTGGTTCCGGCTCGGCCACGCTGGAAGGCGTGTTCGCGCTCGGCGGCAACGAGATGGTCATCGACTACAGTGGCGACGCCACCTATGCGTCAGCGACCTCTTCCACCCCGCTGAACATCAACACCCAGGCCAGCACCACCAGCCTGGTGGTTACACCCTCCACCACCGCCGCTGCACCAGGGCAGAACATCTCAGTGGTGGTCACGCTGACCGTGGGTACCCCGGCAGCGGGCACCGTGAACCCTTCCGGCGTGGTTACGCTGAATGTGGATGGTGGCCAGCAGACCTACACCGCCTCGACGACCACCACCGGCGGCGTAACCACGGCGACCTTTGCCACCGTGCTGATGCCGGCTAACAGTACACTGACCACACATACGCTGCAGGCCGTGTACCCCACGAATGCTGACTACGCTGGCTCGACATCGCCGCAGATCACCATCAATATCACTAAGACAACACCGACGGTGACGCTAACGCCGGCCACCAGTTCGCCGCTGCCTGGCGCCAGCCTGCTTTTGACGGCCAGCATCACGCCCACCGTCTCTGAGTCTCTGGTTCCTTCAGGAACAGTGAACTTCTACGAAAACGGAACCCTGGTGGGCACCACGACAGTGACGGCGGGATCTCCGTCCTCGACGGCCACGCTGACCATTACCGCGCCTACCACAGGCACAGCAACGCTGTATGCGGTGTACAACGGCGACAGTAACTACACCACGGCCACGTCGGCCACCACTTCGATTACCGTCACCAAGATCACACCCACGCTGACGCTGACACCCGCCACCACCACGCCGACGGGCGGAAGCACGCTGCTGCTGACCGCGACCCTGGCGCAGACCAACTCCGCCGGAGCCGTGCCTACCGGAATCATCACCTTCCTGGTGGACGGGATAGCGACCGGTACCGCGACCCTGGTGAGCGGAACCACCGCGACCTATACCATTACGGTGCCCACCTCTGGCTCACACACCATACAGGCCACCTATCCCGGCGACACCAACTTCGCGGCTGCGTCGTCGGCCGTCTCCACACTGACGGTCTCAAAGCTCGTCACCACAGTGGTAGTCACGCCCTCTACCACTACGCCTGCTGCGGGTGCCTCGGTGACGTTTACTGCCACGATCACCCCGACCTCTTACAGCAGCTCTGGTGATCCCTCGGGATCGGTAACTTACCTGCTCGACGGTATAACCACCCTCGGCACATCTACCGTTACAGCCGGCACGCCTTCCACGGCCACCTTCTCGACCACTTCGCTCACCAGTGGCTCGCACACCATTCTGGCCACATACTCCGGCGACACTTACTACGCCACCTCGTCTGCTTACTCCAGCACGATTACAGTGTCAAAGACCACGACGACCACGAGCGTGATTCCGGCCACCACTACGCCCTCGGCTGGTTCAATGCTGCAGGTGACGGCCTACGTTTATCCATCGGCCACGCTGGGTACCCTGCCTTCGGGCACGGTCACCTTCACGCTCGACGGCGTCTCAGTGGGCACTGCGACCCTTACCTCGGGCTCTCCATCAACAGCCACGCTCACCTTTACGGTAGGTTCTGCCGGTACCCATACGCTCAGCGCTACCTATGCGGGCGATACGTACTATTCTTCCTCCACGGCCACTGCGGTCACGCTGAATACCACCAAGAGCACACCCACGGTGGTGGTGACCCCGGCCACCACCACGCCCAGCGCGGGAAGCACGCTGCAACTCACGGCCACCATAACGCCGCCATCTTCCAGCGGGACCTCTGCCACGGGCACGGTGAGCTTCTTGGTGGATGGCACAGTGGTTGGCACCACCTCCGTCGTCTCCGGATCGCCTTCCACCGCGACGCTGACCGTGACCACTCCGTCGATCGGCTCGCACACGGTACAGGCCACGTATAACGGCGACACCAACTATTACAGTGCGACCTCAGCCGCCGTGGGCATCATCGTGAACAAGGCCACCACCACGCTGACGGTGACTCCGGCCACCACCACGCCCATTGCCAACTCCAGCATGTTGGTAACCGCAACATTGGCGTCAAGCAGCACCAGCTCCATCACCGCGACCGGCACCGTGACCTTCACGCTGGATGGGAGCACGGTGGCGACCAGCACGCTTGGAGGCGGGACGACGGCGACGGCCACCATCACCGTGCCCTCTACCGGCACCCATGCCATCCAGGCCATCTACAGCGGCGACACCAACTACTACGCATCCACCGCCAACCCGGTCAACATCACCGTGGCCAAAACCACCACCACCACCGTGGTGACTCCATCTACCACCACGCCTTCGCTGGGCTCCACGCTCCCCATCACCGTGACGGTAACCCCGTCGGCCGTGAATACATCGCTGCCCACCGGCACAGTCACCATCAGCGTGGACGGCGTAGCCACCCAAGCGCAGACCATCACCTCAGGTAATCCGTCCACAGCCGCCGCCACCCTGGCTGCCATGACGCCCGGCACTCACACCATCGCAGCCGCATATAGCGGTGATACTTACTACTCGTCCTCAAGCTCTGCCTCAGTCACGGTGACCGTTCCCAAGGTGACCACAAGCACGATAGTGACGCCGGCCACCACCACGCCCTCCGGCGGCGCGTCGCTCTCGGTGTCGGCCACCATCACGCCCGCCACCACGCAGAGCACCCTTCCTTCTGGCACGGTCAACTTTACTCTGGACGGTACCAGCGTGAGCAGCGTGGCGGTGGTTTCTGGCTCCCCGGCAACAGCCAGCACCACGCTTACCTCCACCAGCCTGACGCCCGGAACGCACGCACTGGCGGCGGTTTACAGCGGCGACACGGTTTACGGCGCCTCGACCTCATCGGCGGTTACGCTCACCGTCTCAAAGAGCCCGACTACGACCACCATCATCCCCTCCACCCTGACGCCGACAGCGGGTGGATCAATGACCGTGGTGGTCGATGTGACATCGTCGAGCCCCGCGACCGCGATGCCCAGCGGTACGGTAACACTCACCGAAGACGGCGTGGCCGTGGGCTCAGCGACGCTGACCAGCGGTTCGCCCTCCGCAGGCACCGTCACCCTCAATGTGGTTTCGGCAGGCACCCACGTACTGGCGGCAACTTACTCCGGCGACACCTATTACACGGCCTCGAATTCCAGCACGGTGTCCATCATTGCCGCCAAGGGCGCAACCACAACCACGGTGACGGCTACGCCCGCCGCCTTGACGGCCGGAACAGCGGAATCTCTTACCGCGGTGGTAGCTCCGGCAGTTTCTACTACCGGCGTAACCTACACGCTGACCGGCACAGTGAGCTTCTACGACGGAACCACCTTGCTGGGCACAGCGACCGTGAGTAGCAACACGGCGACCCTGGCGGGCCTCTCGCTCAAAGACAACGTCAACCACACCATTACTGCCGTCTACTCTGGCGACACCAACTGGTTCGCCAGCACATCGACCACCCTTCCGCTGGACGCCACCACTCTGCCTGACTACGTGGTGCTGACGTCGAACTACACCACGGCGCCTCCCGGCGTGGCGGTCATTCTAACGGCCACTGTGACGCCGACCTCGTCCTCGACCACCTCGACCGAGACCAACCCCTCTGGCACGGTGGTCTTCTACGACGGCACCACGGTAATCGGACAGGCAACCCTGAGCGCGGTCTCGAGCCTCAGCACTTCGTCCGTGGCGACGCTCACCACCCAGACCCTCCCGGGTGGCGCAGACACCATCTACGCCTTTTACGAGGGCGATAGCTACTTCGACGCCGCAACCTCCAACCTGCTCACTCTTACCGTCGAAGACTTCACAATTACACCCTCATCGTCGAACCCGGCCACCAACCTGACCATCGTCAAGGGCTCGTCTGGCTCAGCGGCGTACGTAATCGCCGGCGAGGGAGGCTTCAACAACGAAGTGCAGGTGGTTTGCGCAGTCTCAACGCAGGATGACATGACCTGCACGGCTAGCCCGCAGCAAGTGGTTCCCACGGGAACGGTCACCTTTGTTGTACAGACCTTCAAGTCCGGAACCACCATCAGCCACCTTGCGCCGCCTTCGTTCTGGCCCAAGACCGTGGGTGGAACAGCGCTGGCGGCGGTAGGCTTACTGTTCCTGCCCTTTGGCCGGCGCGTACGCCGCCGCCTGCTGGCACGAGCCGGGCGCACGGCAGAGCGTGGACTGATTCTTTTGCTCATGCTGGTGGGTCTATTCGGAACCGGGGTTGGCTGCACCAGCAGCACCGCCGTGATCTCCACGGGAACGCCGCTGGGCGTGGCCACGCTGAAGATTACCGCCTCATCCTATGTGGACAATGCCGTGGTCAGCCACAGCGTCTACCTTACGGTGAACGTGGTCACCAGCGACTAGAGCCGGCCCTCAAATAGCAGCATCGTGCCCCATCCATTGCGCAGGTTTTATCGCGAAATGGGTGGGAAGCCTACACGTTATTTAAGAGCAGGGTCGATAAAGCCGGCAAAACCCGGTGCTTTCAAGCTCCAAGTGCAATAAGGTTGATTTCGGTTGATGTTGACCAGTGTTTTTTGAAGTCGAAGGTTCCTTTTGGCAAGAAGAGTTCGGTGGGTGCTTTCCACCCCAGTGACTTTCTTGGTCTGGCATTGCGGCTTGCAGCTATGTCGTTGAGTAGCTGCTGCGAGTAGCTGCTGAGGTCTTCTCCTTTGGGCAGGTATTGGCGCAACAGGCCGTTGGTATTCTCGTTGCGGCCTCGCTCCCAGGGGCTGTGCGGATGCTCGAAGTAAACCTTCAGCCGGTCCGCTCGGATAGCTTCTCGCGCCGCGTCATCTCGCGGGTGATGGTGGAGCGCGCCCGTTAGAGTCCGGCGGCTATAGCCGCCGGACTCCAACGAATACCAACTGCGTCTGAAGCAAAGCTCGTTCCACTAAAGACAACTGCTTATAAGACTTCCCCATGCAACATTATCTCTTCCGGATATGTTGCACTTGGACTTTGAGCGAGGCGTTTATCCTCATGGAACACGACAGCCGAAAACCGAAAGATGTCGGTTCCCTCTTCCTTCCAGCACTCACGCTTCAAGCCAGCCTTTACGCACGTCTGTTCCAGAAACGTCTTCCGGTCCCAACCCTCCTCGGTGGGCACCTGCGGCAGCAGCAACCCTTCCGATTTGCCGTTCTTCATCAGCAGTCCATCGCGTCCTACTTCGATCTCATCCACATTCATCACATGCTTGAGCGGCGAGAGCACGGAGACCTCGTAGGCCAACTTCGGCAGCTCGTCTACTGTCACCGGCGGGAAGCGCGGATCGCGCAGCGCGGCATAGGCGGCCACGTCGCTCACCGTCAGATAGAGCGGCTCGACGGCTGCGGTATACCCGATGCAGCCACGTAGCGCGCCAGCTTCGGTCAGTGTGACAAACGCGCCCGACTCGCGGTTAAGTGCGTCACTCTTCGGCGCTTCAGGCTCGTAGCTTTCTCCATGCGACACAGCGCTCTCCACAGACTTGCGCGCAATCGTCAGCAGTTCCTTCTTTTCCTCTGCACTCAGCGAGAATGGTGTCTCCGCATCCGCCTTCTCCACAGCCTTCACAAACAGGTCGGCGCTGTAGCCCACTACGCGGGACCTCTCGCCCGACGTGTCGCCGGAGTTGGCGTACTTCAACACCTCGGCCCTGGTTGCGCCCATGTGCTCGGCGTAGATCATCGCGGCCACGATCGGCGCGCCGCCGCAGGCCTCCCACACGCGCGACTGAAAGTTGCGCGACATGCTGAAGTAGTCCCACGCCTTGAGTGCGGCCAGCGATTTGTGATCGATGGCTACCGCATCGTTGTAGGGGTGATAGTGCGACAAATCGGAACTGGCCAGCACCAGCGTCTCACCCTCTCCGCCGTGTTTCTTCTCCTCGGCAATCATCTTGGCCAGCGCTACGCCCAGCGCCCTGCTTGCCTCGTAGCTCTGGTCGCCCATCACGATAGGCACCAGCTCAAAGCTGCCGATGGTGTGTTGCAGCCACGGTAGCTGCACTTCCAGCGCGTGCTCGCCACCGGCTGCGGTTGGAGTGTGCCCTGTGCCGGAAAGCCGAATCGACGCGTCCATTTTGGCGAGCTTGTGCGCGAAAGCCTTGTCCACCAACACTTCGCCCAGCGGCGTGCGATACGCATTGCCATCGTAGACCGACGTGAAGTCGAAGCCTATAAAGTGCGAGGGCGCGATGACCACCACGCGCTTATAGGTGTGCCCCTTCAGCGCCGCATAGGTATACGCAGCTACCGGGCCTGAATACACGTAGCCCGCATGGGGAGCCACTGCCGCCAGGATCGTGCCATCGCTGGCGGGCAACCTCACCTCGGCCAACATTGCATCCATCATCGCCGTTAGTTCCTTCGCATCACTCGGATAAAACGCTCCCGCCACCGCAGCATCGCGCACTTTTTTGTCCTCCGCGCCCCGCACATGTTCGAGCGGCATGGCTACCAGCAATAACAAAAGAGCCAGCCGGGTTGTATGACTCGTTGTCTTGGTTCGCAGGTTCATCGCAACAACTTTACGCCAAAGTGAACGGCTAGGAGCAACTGAAAAATCTCTTCAGTGGCTGAAGCCCAACCCTTAACTCTATTGCCGCTATGGCCCGACTAAGGTCGTGCCCGAGAAAGATTGCGCCGTCCCTACGGGACTTCCACTGTCCTTGGTCGCTACTGACCCCACGTTAAAACGTTGGGCTAACTTGTGCTGCGCCTACGGCGCGGAGCTCACCGGAACATATTTCATCCGTTGAGGTCGAAAATGGCGGTGGACGACTGTTACAAAACCCGTATCTTGTTACAAGCCAAAGTCACTTTCATCAAAGCCAATCTTCATAACCGCCAAACTCCGGCAACCGTATGATGGCAGAATGGGCAGGTGTTGTCTTCGCGCACCAGCATCTTCCCAGCAGTGAATCCGGTTCGTTCCACCAGCACCTTGCCGCATCCGGGACAATGCGTATTCTGCGCCGGATGCCCCGGGATATTGCCGATGTAGACGTAGTTGAGCCCCTCGGCATCGGCGATGGCTTTGGCGCGTTCGAGCGTTACCAAGGGCGTACGCGGCAGATGCCTGAGCTCATGATCGGGATGGAACTGCGAAAAATGCAGCGGCACATCCGGCCCCAGGTTCAGTGCAATCCAATGTGCAAGTCCGCGCAATTCCTCGTCGGAATCGTTCAGCGTGGGCACCACCAGATAAACCACCTCGACCCACTTGCCCATCTCTTTCAGCGCCACCAGCGTTTCCAGCACCGGCTTCAACTGGGCGCCCACCACGCTGCGATAAAACTTTTCAGAGAAGGCTTTAAGGTCGATCTTGACCGCGTCCATTCTGCCGTAGAGCTGTTGCCGCGCTTCAGCTCCGATATAGCCGTTCGAAATTGCTACGCTCCCAATGCCCATCGCGTGTCCTGCGTCGGCCGTGTCCATTGCGTACTCGGCATAGACGGTTGGCTCCGTGTAGGTGTAAGCGATCGTAGGGCACCCGGATTGCCGCGCCAGGGATGCCACCAGCTCCGGCGAAGCGAAGTCAGCCGCAATCTCTTCGGGCCGTGCCTGCGCAATCTCCGCGTTCTGGCAGAAGCTGCAACGCACGTTACAGCCTGCGGTTGCAATCGAGAAAGCATTGGTTCCCGGCAGGTAGTGGAAGAGCGGTTTCTTCTCAAGGGGGTCAATATGTGCCGCGCAGAGCTGCCCATACACCAAAGTGAAGAGGGTTCCTTCGCGGTTCTCGCGCACGCCGCAGTGACCGCGCTTTCCGTCGCTTAGCACGCAAGACAGCGGACACAGCTGGCACTGAACCTTGTGGCTTGCCAGCCGATCGAAGAATTGAGCCTCGCGGACAAACCGCGTCTCGCCGTTACCGGGCAAGCAGGGCGGTTGTACCTCCAAGAGGCTAGAAAGTTCATCTGGCATTGCGCACCTCCCGGCTTGTGCCGGATGTCTGCCTCTACGCTCGGTCCGGTCGTACCACACAAGCTGTGACCACCGGCACCGTCACTATCGCGGCTGGCTCATCTGCCCCGGAACGCCGCCCCAAGAGGGCGTTGCAAAGGGGTATAGCCTCGAAAATCGTGGTTCTGAATTGATCTTGCACGTGCCGAATCGAGAATGACTGTGCAGAATGAGCCTTTCTCTTCTTCCGGGAGCGAGCTAGGATGCGAGCATAAGGCTCTGACACTCGTTGCCGGACAAGACTAGAACCGGAAACGCAAGGCTTTACAAGCAAGAAGCAACGGTCATTGCTCGTCGAGAAATCGCGATCGTCCTGCGACCTACATGCTGCATGCAAGAAAGCTTGGCTATCGGCATTGAAACGGAGCCACTTATGAGCCACTTGCCAGGGGATACGATCCTCACCTTGCGCCATCTCATCCGGTCGATTCGTTGCGCCGTCACTTCCACGTCCGGTTCCGGCTTCCGGCGTCAGGCGGTTGCCGCGGCGTTTTTGCTTGCCACACCCGTGCTTTACGCGCAGTTTGGCGCGCTGGCGGTGGGTTCCTCGGCCACACTGTCGATTACAGTGACCGCGCAGTCTGCTGGCGCCGTCACCGGCGTCCAGGTGCTTACAGCTGGCGTAAGCGGGCTTGATTTTGCTGCCGCGAGCAATGGTTCCAACTGCCTTGGAAAAGCGCTTGCCAGAGGTGCAGCCTGTTCCGAGGCCGTTACCTTTACGCCCGCTGTGCCGGGAGCGCGCATTGGCGCTGTAGTACTGACTGGCAGCGGCGGGCTCATTGGCGCTGCGCTGCTTTCCGGCTCAGGTACGGGTGGGCTGGGCGTTCTTGTTCCCGGCAACGTGTTACCGGTTGCCGGCAACGGAAACTATCTTGGCTCCGTTCTCGATGGCAATCCCGCCACCAACGCGGAGTTGTACCTGCCCACCAGTATCGCCATTGACGGAGCCGGCAATATCTATATCGCGGACAGTCTGCACGACCGCATCCGCAAAGTCACGGCCTCCACCGGCCTGATCTCCACCATCGCCGGCAACGGCAACCCGGCTTACAGCGGCGACGGCGGCCTGGCAACCAGCGCTACCCTCAACTCACCCAGTGGCGTGACTCTGGATGGGGCGGGGAATCTCTATATTGCCGATACCGGCAACGACACGATTCGCCGCGTCGATGCAGTTTCAGGCTTCATCTCCACGGTTGCCGGCATGGGTCCGCCCACGCAGCCCGGCTACAACCAGGACGGCATTGCCGCCACTAGCGCCCGGCTCAACCTGCCCCAGGGCCTTACGCTCGACGCCTTCGGCAACCTCTATATTGCCGACACCGGCAACCACCGCATCCGCAAAGTGGACGTTACGACGGGGCTGATCTCGACTATCGCCGGCACCGGCTACACCGCCTCCGACGGCTCGGGCGGTTACTCGGGCGACAAAGGACTGGCCACGGCGGCTGAGCTGAACAGCCCCTACCCGGTGGCCTTTGACGCGGCCGGCAACATGTACATTCCCGACTCGGTCAACAATTGCGTGCGCGTGGTTTCCGCCGTGGCAGGAGTCATCACCGCCGCCAGCATCATCAACACCTTTGCCGGAACCAACGTACCCGGCGACGCTGGCGATGGCGGGCTGGCAGCCCTGGCGCAACTGTGGTCGCCCTCCGGCGTGGCGGTGGATGCAGCCGGCAACGTTTTTATCGCCGATACCCAGAACGGAGCCATTCGCAAAGTAGCCTCCACCACCAGCGACATCTCCACTTTGGTAAAGAACAACGCTGGCGTCTACTTCTTCAACCAGACCTTCTCCAAGATTGGCTTTTACGGCCTTACCGGCCTTACCCTGGACGGCGCGGGCAACCTGTACGTGGCTGACACGCTGAACATGGTAGTGCGCGAGATTCAGGGCAACTTCGTGGCGCTCGAAATGGTCACTCCCGTGCGTCAGGGGTCGCTATCTTCGACCGTTGCGCAGACGGTGGAGAACGATGGCAATGCGCCCCTTGACCTGACGCAGATTACGCACGACGCCAACGCCGCGCTGGACGCATCGGTGACCACCTGCACGGCTGGAACACCGTATCTGGCGGTGGCTTCGGCCTGCATCACTGGCGCAGTCTTTGCGCCTTCCACATCGGGCAATCCGCTGACCGGCAACATTGACCTGGGCACCAAGGGCGATACGGCCAATGCGCCACTCGACATTGAGCTAGTGGGCGATGCTACCGCCGTCAACTCCACCACGGTTACCCTCGCTTCCAGCCTGAATCCCTCGAGCTTTGGGCAGAGCGTCACCTTCACAGCCACCGTGACCACCGGCAGCAGCACCGGCAACCTTACCGGCACGGTCACCTTTCTGGACGGCGCCACGACTCTGGCCGCCAAAGTTGCCCTCTCGTCAGCGGCAACCACCGCAACGGCTACCTTCACCAGCAGTACACTGGCCGTGGGCAAGCACGAGATCACCGCCAGCTACAGCGGCGACCCTACGCATTTTGCCAGCAGCTCCACGGACCCCAACAACACGGTTGCTCCTCTGCGCCAGATCGTCGATGAAGCCACCGGCACGGTGCTTGCATCGAGCGCGAATCCTGCCGCCGTGGGCCAGCCCATCACGCTGACCGCGACGGTGGCTCCGACCAAGGGTAGCGTCACGCCGGACGGCACCGTGACCTTCTACGACGGTACAACCCTGCTCGGCACGGGTACGCTCAACCCGAGCGGCGTGACTACACTCTCCACATCCGCGCTGGCAGCGGGAGTTCACCTGCTCACTGCAACCTACGGTGGCGACTCAACCAACTACATTTCGGGCAGTACCTCGCCAAACCTCAGCATATCGGTGCAGGCGCCTTCCAGCGTCGTTCTTATTTCGTCGCCCAACCCCTCAATCTTCGGGAACAAGGTCACCTTTACCGCTTCAGTCAGCTCATCGGCTTCGGCGTCGGCTACGGGACCGGTTGCCTTCTATGACGGCGCGCAGCAGATCGGCACGGGCGCGCTCGCTGGCTCCCCTGCCACGGCCAACTTCAGCACCACGACGCTGGCCGTCGGGACGCACACCCTCACCGCCGTCTTCGCGGGCGATTCCTCGAACGCTGCCGGCACTTCGCCGGCGATCACACAGACGGTCAACAAGACCGTAACGCTGGCCGCGTTGGCCGCCGCGCCTGCCACTGGGATTGCTGGTGGTGCTGAGGTGTTGACGGCCGCCGTCACGGTCAGTTCTGGAGCTTCCACGCCCACCGGGGCGGTTACCTTTACCAGTGGAACCACTACGCTGGGAACGGTGCAGCTCGGCTCGTCATCCACTGCTGTACTGAGCCAGGTCTTCTCGGCCGGCGCCTACTCGATCATAGCTACCTATGCGGGCGACGCCAGCAACGGCGGCAGTGTTTCCGCGGCCTTTCCGCTCACCGTCGTGCAGGCCACCACGCAGACCACGGTCAGCGTCACGCCCAATCCGGTCATCGTGGGTTCCGCAGCTACCTTCACGGCCAAGGTGACGGGGAACGGCGGCATTCCCGGCGGCACAGTGACCTTTACCGCCAATTCCACGGCTCTGGGCACGGCCACGCTGGACGCAACCGGCACAGGCACACTTTCAAGCTCCACACTGGCCGCCGGCAGCTACACCATCCAGGCGGCTTACAGCGGAGACGCGAACGACTTGGCCAGCAGCGGGCAGGCACCGTCCGCGCTAGTGGTTGAGACCATTCCCACCGTTACGGCTCTGGGCAGCTCCACTACTTCGGGCTCCAACGCGCAGCTGATTCTGGTTGCCACCGTGACGGGAACCACGGGCGCCACGCCTACCGGGACCATTGTCTTCACCACCGGTTCCACCACCATCGGTACGGCCACGCTCAACGCAAGCGGCGTGGCTACGCTGGTGCCCAGCCTTACGCCTGGCACGTACTCCGTGGTTGCCTCCTACGGGGGAGACAGCATCCACACGGCCTCCACCTCGCAGCCACTCTCCATTTCAACAACCGTCACTGACTTCTCACTGACGCTGACGCCTTCGGCCGT
>Ga0302267_10001081_pt1 | contig 35199 bp, 32 predicted proteins | sample III_Bog_E1_3_FD_194555 | JGI IMG/M metagenome (GOLD analysis project Ga0302267, IMG submission 194555) | Peat permafrost microbial communities from Stordalen Mire near Abisko, Sweden - III_Bog_E1_3 | ecosystem: Environmental > Terrestrial > Soil > Wetlands > Peat | place: Sweden: Abisko...
CCGGTCGGCGGGTGGTGCGTCGATCGGCCCGGACAGGATGCCCGAGGATCGGCGTGCGGCTCGGGGGTCTCGCGGGGACACGGCGGCGACCCTAGCAACCGGCCGGCCGCCTCCCGGTGGACGGGGATGGGTGGACGGGGGTGGCTGCCGGTCAGCCGACCGAGGCCGCCCGGTGCTGTTCGACCAGGTCGATCATGTCCTCCATCATCTGGCCGATGGCGAAGTCCTTCGGGGTGTACACCCGGGCCACTCCCTTGCCGAGCAGGACGGCCTCGTCCTCGGGAGGGATGATCCCGCCCACCACCACCGGCGCGTCGACCCCCTCGGCCCGTAGACGCTCGACCACCTCGGGGACCAGCTCGAGGTGGCTGCCCGACAGGATGGAGATGCCGACCACGTCCACGTCCTCGTCCCGGGCGGCGGCGGCGATCTCGGCGGGGGACAGCCGGATCCCCTGGTAGACGACCTCGAACCCGGCGTCCCGGGCGGCCACGGCGATCTGCTCGGCGCCGTTGGAGTGGCCGTCGAGCCCGGGCTTGGCCACCAACAGGCGCGGAGGCCCGCCCGCCCGCTCGGCCAGGGCCCGGGACCGGGCCAGCACCGCCTGGAACTCGGCCCCGCGGTGACCGACGCCGCCACTCACCCCCGTGGGGGCCCGGTACTCACCGAACACCTGGCGCAGGGCGTTGGCCCACTCGCCGGTGGTGCCGCCGGCGTGGGCCAGGGCGATGGTGGCCGGCATCACGTTGTCGCTGCCCTCGGCCGCCCGGCGGAGGTCGTCGAGGGCCCGCTGCACGGCACCGTCGTCGCGCTCGGACCGCCACTGGGCGATCTCGGTCCGCAGTTGGGATTCGACGGCCGGGTCGACCCGGAGGATTGCCCCGCCCCCGTCGCCGTCGTCGGCCAGGGGCGAGTCGGCCGTCTCGGTGAAGCAGTTCACGCCCACCACCTGGAGGTCGCCGGTCTCGATGCGACGGACCCGCTCGGACTGGCTGCCGACCAGGCGGGACTTCAGCTCGTCGATGGCCTCGAAGGCACCGCCGAGCGACAGCACGTCCTGCAGCTCGGCCCAGGAAGCCTCGGCGACCTCGGCCGTCTTCTTCTCGATGACCACCGAACCGTCGAAGATGTCGCCGTACTCGAGGAGGTCGGATTCGAATGCCAGGACCTGCTGGATGCGCAGTGACCACTGCTGGTCCCAGGGCCGTGGGAGCCCGAGGGCCTCGTTCCAGGCCGGGAGCTGCAGGGCCCGGGCCCGGGCCTTCTTCGACAGGGTGACCCCCAGTGACTCGAGCACGATCCGCTGGATGTTGTTCTCGGGCTGGGCCTCGGTGAGGCCGAGCGAGTTGACCTGGACGCCGTAACGCATGCGGCGGAGTTTCGGGTCCTGGACGCCGTAGCGCTCGGAGCACACCCGGTCCCACAGCTCGGTGAAGGCCCGCATCTTGCAGGTCTCCTCGACGAAGCGCACGCCGGCGTTGACGAAGAAGGAGATCCGTCCGACCACCGCCGGGAACTCGTCGTCGGGGATCTGCCCCGACTCGCGCACCGCGTCCAGGACCCCGATGGCCGTGGCCAGGGCGTAGGCCACCTCCTGGTGGGGGGTGGCTCCGGCCTCCTGGAGGTGGTAGCTGCACACGTTGATGGGATTCCACTTGGGGACGTGGCGCACCGTGTAGGCGATGGTGTCGACGGTCAGTCGACGGCTCGGCAGCGGGGGGAAGATGAACGTGCCCCGCGACAGGTACTCCTTCACGATGTCGTTCTGTGTGGTGCCCGACAGCACGTGGGGGTCGACCCCGCGGTCTTCGGCGTTGGCGATGTAGAGGCCGAGCAGCCAGGCGGCCGTGGCGTTGATGGTCATCGACGTGTTCATCGACTCCACGGGGATCTGGTCGAGCAGCTCGGCCATGTGCCCGATGTGGGCGACGGGCACACCGACCTTGCCGACCTCGCCGGCCGCCGCCGGGTCGTCGGGGTCGTACCCGATCTGGGTGGGCAGGTCGAAGGCGATCGACAGCCCGGTCTGACCCTTGGCCAGGTTGGTCCGGTAGAGCTCGTTGGACGCCTTCGCCGTGGAGTGGCCGGAGTAGGTGCGCATCACCCACGGCTTGTCCTTGACCGGGTGGGAGGCGCGTTCCCCGGAGGGTCCGCTGTCCGGCACGGCCTGGTCGCTGTCGCTCATACCTTCATTCTGGCCCGAACGGGGCCCGGTGCGACAGGTGCGGACCCCCTGACGGCCCGATGGGGGTTCCGGGGCTACTTCTTGTAGTCGAGGAAGCCCTTGCCCGACTTCCGCCCGAGCTGCTCGGCGGTCACCATGCGGCGCAACAGGGGCACGGCGGCGTAGTTCGGGTCGCGGAACTCGTCGTAGAGGGCGTCGAGAATGGCCAGCGACGTGTCGAGGCCGACCAGGTCGAGGAGGGCGAAGGGACCCATGGGGAACCCGCAGCCCCCCTTCATGGCGGTGTCGATGTCGTCGATGGAGGCCACACCCTGCTCGAACAGCCGGACGGCGTTGTTGAGATAGGGGAACAGGAGGGCGTTCACGATGAACCCGGCCTGGTCCTTGACCTCGACGGGCGTCTTGCCGCAGGCCTCGGCGAAGGCCCGTGCCGCGGCGATCGTCTCGTCCGACGCCGTCAGGGGGCGGACGACTTCGACCAGCGACATGACGGGTGCGGGATTGAAGAAGTGGACACCGCAGACCCTGTCGGGCCGGCCGGTCCGCATGGCCAGTTCGATGACCGGCAGCGTGGAGGTGTTGGTGGCGAGGATGGCCTTGTCGTCCGTGATCCGGTCCAGGTCGCCGAACAGGTCCTTCTTGACGGCCAGGTCCTCGACCACCGACTCGATGACCAGGTCGCAGCCGCTGAGGGCGTCGAGCTCCGATGTGCCCGTGACCCGGCCGAGGGCCTGGTCACGCTCCTCCTCGGTCTTCTTGCCCTTCTCCACCTGGCGGTTCAGCGACTTCTCGAGGGCCGCCAGGGTGGCGTCCGCGGTCGACTGGCTCCGCGACCGCAGCACCACCTCGAATCCGCTGACGGCGGCCGTCTCGGCGATGCCGGACCCCATGATTCCCGAACCGACAATTCCCACTCGTGCGATGGACATGGGAGGTGATGCTAGCGGTGGGTCGGACCCTCCGCCGAACCTGACCGGACCCCCCCTCGGGGCGGGACACACTTGCCGTGGGCACGGTCGGCCGCGACGATGACGGCGTGACCGATGCCCCCGCCGCCCCACCCGCCGAGCACCCGACCGGTGCCGGAGCGCCCCCGGGGCCCCCGGGGCGCTGGCCCGGTGGACCGCGTGGCCGCGGGGGCCGGCCCGGTCTCTACGACCGACGGCTGCGGGCCCGCAACGAGCGCTGGCCGCTGCCGGGCCGGCTGCTGTCCTCGCTCGTGTCCCATCCCGAGCTGGTCCTGTCCGCACTCGGACAGCGCACACCGGTGGAGCGGGACGGCCGGGTACTGAACCGCGGCGTCCAGGCACTGCTGGCGCTGTCCGGGGCCCTGGAGCGGGCGAGCGCCCGGAGTGGCTCGTCGCCCGACCCCCTCGCGCACCGGGACGTGTTCGACGCCACCACCAGGATGATCATGCCGTCGCGTACCGACGTCCACGTGACCGGCCGGCGGATCCCCGGGGCCGACGGTGCCCCCGGCATCCCGGTCCGGATCTACCGGCGGTTCGGGGTCGGCATCGGCCGGCCCCACCACCGCCCGTCGGCCATCACCTACTTCCACGGGGGCGGCTGGGTGGTCGGCAACCTCGTCTCCCACGACGCCTCCTGTCGCCTGCTCGCCGCCGTCACCGGCTGCGTGGTGGTGGCCGTGGACTATCGCCTCGCCCCGGAGTACCCGTTCCCCGCCGCCGTGGAGGACGCCGTGGCGGCCTACGCCTGGGTGCAGGCCAGTCACGCCGAGCTGGGCACGGCCCCGGGCCGCGTCGGGGTGATGGGCGACAGCGCCGGCGGCAACCTGGCCGCGGTGGTGGCCCTGTCCACCCGGGACGGCGAGGTGCCGGCCCCCGTCGCCCAGGGCCTCGTCTACCCGGCCCTCGACGCCCACCTCGACACGGCGTCGATGCGCGCGATGGGTGAGGGCTTCTTCCTGACGCGCGAGGCCATGGAGGCCTTCCGCGCCCACTACGTCCCCGACGTTTCCGACTGGGACGACTGGCGGGCGTCCCCGCTGCTGTCCGCGGACAAGGAGGGCGTGGCCCCCGCACTCGTCGTGACGGCGGGATTCGACCCGCTGCGCGACGACGGCGCCGGCTACGCCGAGGCGCTCGGGTCCGCCGGGGTGCCGGTCGAGTACCGCTGCTACGACGACATGGTCCACGGCTTCTTCGGCATGGGCGTGGTGCCGGACTGCCTGGCCCTGGCCACCGAGGTGTGCGCCGCCATGGGCTCGTTGATGCGTCGCTCCGGCGTACCCGAGGGGTAACGGGCCCCCGGGCGGCCTCTACACTCCGGGGATGGACGCGACTCCCGGAATCCTGGCCCTGGTCGGCGGCGCCGAGTTCCAGCCGGGCTGTGACTTCGACGCCGAGTTCCTGGCCGCCTCGGCTTCGGACCAGGTCCTCGTGCTCCCGACCGCGGCCGCCTACGAGCACCCCGAGCGGCTGGTGGCCCGGGCGGGCGAATGGTTCGCACCGCTGGGTGGACGGGTCGAGGGACTGATGGTGCTGTCCCGGGCGGACGCCGAGAACGACGGTGCCGCCGACATCATGCGGCGCGCCTCGTTCATCTACGTGGCCGGGAGCTCACCCATGCACATCCGGAGCGTGCTGAAGCACTCGGCGGTGTGGGACTCCCTCGTGGCCGCCTGGCACGGCGGCGCCGTCGTGGTCGGCTCCTCGGGAGCCGCCATGGCCCTGACCGACCCGATGGTCGATGCCCGCGGCGGTGGACTGACCATCGGACTCGGACTCGTGTCGGGGGTCGCGGTCGTGCCCCACGTCGGGGACGTCACCGAGGACGGGACGGGGGAGAAGCTGCACCGGTCGGTCCTGCTCGCCCCGAAGGACACCCCGGTGGTCGGTATCCCGGAGCGGACGGCGCTCATCCGCGATCCGGACGGCTCGTGGCGCTCGTCGGGGGCACTGCCGGTGGCCGTCTACCTGGGCGGCGACGTGGCGCCCGACGGCCTGGCGTCGCTACCGGCCTGATCCTCCGCACGTCCCGGTCCGGGGCACGCCCGGATCGGGACCGGGGGGTGGGGTTCAGTCCGTCTCGGTGATGGTGACCGACTCGATGATGACGGGTTCGGACGGTGCCCCCGAGCGACTGCCGACCGCCTCGATGGACTTCACGACGTCGAGTCCGCCCACCACCTTGCCGAACAGCGAGTAGTGCGGGGGGAGTCCCACCCCGTCGGGTCCGCTCACGATGAAGAACTGGCTGCCGTTGGTGTTCGGGCCGGCGTTGGCCATGGCGATCGAACCGATCTCGTAGCGACCGGGGGCGGGCAGCTCGTCGGCGAACTTGTAGCCGGGCCCGCCACGGCCGGATCCCTCCGGGTCACCGCCCTGGCACATGAACCCGGGGATGATCCGGTGGAAGATCACGCCGTCGTAGTAGTGCCAGCGGGCCAGGAACACGAAGTTGTTGACCGTCAACGGCGCACCGATGGCGTTGAGGGCGATGGTGATCGAACCCTTGTTGGTCAGCATCTCGGCCGTGTACGTCTTGGTCGGGTCGATGATCATCGGGGGGGCCGAGTCGAAGCGCTGGGTCTTCGGGCTCGAACCGTCTGCTGCAGGGACCTCGGGGGCCATGGTCCACCTCCTGGTGGGTTGGGTGATCGGGGGGCCGGTCCGGTGGGGCACCGGAAGCGGCGGGACTACGACGACGTGATGGTGACCGAGAGCATCCGGTGGATCACGTTCGGGGGAGTCCCGTCGTCGCTCGCGTTGCCGTCGGCGTTGATCTTCTGGACCACGTTCTCGCCGGAGACGACCTGGCCGAAGAGCGCGTAGTCCGGAGGGAGCGCTTCGCCCTGGGCTCCGGAGATGATGAAGAACTGGTTGCTCGACGTGCCCGCCGGCGCGGTCGAGGTCTTGGCCATGGCCAATGCCCCGAGGGGGTACTGGGGGGTGGCCGTGGCGGGGACGGCACCCTGCACGGTGTAACCCGGGCCCCCGCTCCCGGTCCCGGTGGGATCGCCGCCCTGGATCACGAACTGCGGGATCACCCGGTGGAACGTGACGCACCGGTAGTAGCCCTTGTCGGCGAGGAAGACGAAGCTGTTGGTGGCCACCGTCGAGGTCTTGGCGTCCAGCGTGGCGACGATGGTGCCGACGTCGGTCTTGATGGTGGCCGTGTAGGTCTTGTTCGGGTCGATCGTGACCGGAGGCGCCGGGAACTGCGGGTTGGACAATTCGGTCTTCGGGTTCGAGGGGCACCCGGCCGCCTTGGAGACGGCATCTGCGGTCTGCTGGGCGGCGGACACCGCAGGTGCGGTGGTCGTGGTCGTCGACGTCGCCGTCGACTTGGAGCTCCCCTTGAACAGTAGGAGGGAGACACCCACGACCACAGCGACGGCGATGGCGATGGTGATACCGCGCCGCACACCCCGCTTGCGCTTGGCCGCCTTCTCCTCGGCCTCGCGCCGGGCCTGTCGGCCGGCCTTCTGACGTTCACGCTTCTCGGTTCCCACGGGTGTGCAGGGTAGTCGGTCCCGCGGGTGGTCCCACAGCGCCGGGGCGGCAGGTGCCGCGGGCCCGCATCCCGGGGGCCGGAGCCCCGGGATGCGGGCTGTACCCTTGTGGACCATGTCGCTCGTGGTCCAGAAGTTCGGTGGCACATCGGTCGGCGACGCCGACCGCATCCGTGCCGTGGCCGACCACGTGGCGCGCACCCGCCGGAGTGGGACCGACGTCGTCGTGGTGGTCAGCGCCATGGGTCGGACCACCGACGACCTGGTCCGACTGGCCGACGACGTGAGCTCGGTCCAGCCCGACCGCGAGATCGACATGCTGCTCAGCTCGGGGGAGCGGATCTCGATGTCCCTCCTGTGCATGGCGCTCGCCGGTCTCGGTGTGGACGCCGTGTCCTACACCGGCAGCCAGGCCGGCATGATCACCGACACCGCCCACACCCGGGCCAAGATCCTGGAGGTCCGCGGGGACCGCCTGCGCGAGACCATCGCCGCCGGGGGCGTCCCGGTCGTGGCCGGGTTCCAGGGGATGTCGCTCGACCGCGAGGTCACCACCCTCGGCCGTGGGGGCTCGGACACCACGGCGGTGGCACTCGCCGCCGCGCTGGGTGCCGACGCCTGTGAGATCTACACCGACGTCTCCGGGGTGTTCACCACCGACCCCCGCATCGTCCCCGGGGCCCGAAAGCTGGCCCGGGTCAGCTACGAGGAGATGCAGGAGATGGCGGCCACCGGCGGCCGTGTCCTCGCCCTGCGCTCGGTGGAGTTCGCCAGGAACCACAACGTCCCGCTCCACGTGCGCTCCAGCTTCACCTGGGAGCCGGGCACGTGGGTCGAAGAGGAGGATCCATCCATGGAGCAGGCAGTCGTCACCGCCGTCACCCACGACCTGTCCGAGGCCAAGGTCACCGTCACCGGGGTGCCGGACCGCCCCGGCCTGGCCGCGGCCCTCTTCCGGGGTCTGGCCGACCGCAACATCAACGTGGACATGATCGTGCAGAACATCTCGCTGCACGGGACCACGGACATCTCGTTCACCATCCCCGAGTCGGACCTGGCCGTCAGCACCGAGGTGTGCGAAGGGCTGGTCCCCCAACTCGAGGCCACCGGCGTCGTCAGCGACGACGACGTGGCCCGGGTGTCGCTGATCGGGGTGGGGATGAAGACCCACCCGGGCGTCACCGCCCTCACCTTCGAGACGCTGGCGGCCATCGGCATCAACATCGAGATGATCTCGACCTCGTCGATCCGCATCTCGTGCCTGATCCGGGCCGCACAGGCCGAGGACGCCGTGCGTGCCCTGCACGCCGCGTTCGAACTGGCCTGAGGCGCCGGCCCGAGGGGACGGTCCACCGGCCCCCACCCGGCCGGTGGACGAGTCGCCCGATGGCACACCCGTAGACTGGGACGATGCGGATCGGAGTCGTCGGAGCAACCGGGCAGGTCGGGACGGTGATGCAGGCCATCCTGGAGGAGCGCGAGTTCCCCGTGGACGAGATCCGCCTGTTCGCGTCGTCGCGCTCAGCCGGGCGCACGTTGGCCTTCCGTGGGCGTGACGTGGTCGTGGAGGACGCCGGCGCCGCCGATCCGTCGGGCATCGACATCGCCCTGTTCTCGAGTGGCGCCACCGCCTCGCGTGAGCTGGCGCCGCGCTTCGCCGCCGCTGGGGCCGTCGTGGTGGACAACTCCTCGGCCTGGCGCATGGACCCCGACGTCCCCCTGGTCGTGCCGGAGGTCAACGAGGTCGCGCTGTCCTCCATCCCCAAGGGGATCGTGGCCAATCCCAACTGCACGACGATGGTGGCCATGCCGGTGCTCAAGCCGCTGCACGACGCAGCCGGGCTGGTGCGACTGGTGGCCTCGACCTACCAGGCCGTGTCCGGCTCGGGCCTGGCCGGTGTGGCCGAGCTCGACGAGCAGCTCCGGGCGACGGTCGAGGGAGCGGCCGGACTGACCTTCGACGGTGCCGCCGTCACCGGACCTGCCGCCTCCGTCTTTCCGGACCGGATCGCCCACAACGTGCTGTCGATCGCCGGTTCGCTCGTCGCCGACGGCTCGGGTGAGACCAACGAGGAGCAGAAGTTCCGGGACGAGAGCCGCAAGATCCTCGGGATCCCCGGACTGGCGGTGACCTGCACCTGCGTGCGCGTACCCGTGTTCACCGGGCACTCACTGGCCATCGTCGCCGAGTTCGCCCGGGCCATCAGCCCCGACGAGGCCACCAAGCTCCTGGACGGGGCGCCGGGCGTGGAGCTCTCGGACCTGCCCACGCCGCGTCGGGCGGCCGGTGCCGATCCGTCGCTGGTCGGTCGGATCCGTGTGGCCGACGGTGCACCCCACGCCCTGGCCCTGTTCGTGAGCGGGGACAATCTCCGCAAGGGCGCCGCACTCAACGCCGTGCAGATCGCCGAGTCGCTGGTGCGACTCGGCATCGTGGCCTGAGTCGCGTCCTGCCTCCGGGCGTCAGCCCGACGTCGTGGCGGGCTCCGTCGGGTCGACGGCGGCCGGGGTGGTGCGGGCCAGCACGGCGACCCGCTTGGCCAGGTTGACGGCATGGTCGCCGAACCGCTCGTAGAAACGGGCCAGCAGCGCCAGTTCGACGGCCACCGGTAGAGGCATGGTGCCGGCCACGACCTCGACGGTCAGGCTCACGTGGAGATCGTCCATCTCGTCGTCGAGGTCGTCGACGAGGGCCCATCCCTCGGACTGGCGTTCGGCGTAGGCGTCGGTCGTCGCCCTCCACATGTGCACCGCCACCTCACCCATCCGCTCGAGCAGCCCGCGGCTGCGGGCCGAGAGCTCGGCGCCGAGTCCCCGGGCGGCCCGCCGGGCCACGTGCTCGGCCAGGTCGCCGTTCCGCTCGAGGTCGGGCAGCATGCGGATGACCGTGACCAGGTAGCGCAATTGGTTGGGCGAGGTGATCCCGCCCACCGTGAGCTGCTGCAGGGTCAGCTCCTCGATGTCGTGGCAGAGCGAATCGACCACCTCGTCGCGGTCGGCCAGGGTCTTGGCCGCCTCGCGGTCCCCGGCCAGCAGCGCGTGGGTGGCGCCGGACACCGAGTCGCCGACCAACGCGAACAGCTGCAGGACCTTGCGGTCGATCTGCTCCAGCGGCGGCTCCATGCCTGCCACCGTACCGCCCGGGGATCCCTCGGTTGCGGGCGTCAGTCCGGGAGGGGACCTCCGGACGGTCCCTCGTCCCGGGGGCGGTCCCCGTCGTCGTCGACCACCGACTCCTCGCTGACGATGATGCGTGGACCGGAACCCCACGACAGGTAGCGCCACGACCAGTTGATGAACACGACGATCTTGTTGCGGAACCCGACGAGATAGAAGAGGTGGAGCCCGAGCCACGCCAGCCAACCGAGCGTGCCCCGGATCACCCGACCGCTGCGGAACTGGGTGACCGCGGCCCGCCTGCCGATGGTCGCCATGATCCCCTTGTCCTTGTACGCGAACGGCGTGGTCGCCCGGCCGTCCAGCGTGGCCAGGATCTGTCGGGCGGCGTGACCGCCCGACTGGATGGCCACCTGGGCGACCTGCGGACAGATCGTGTCGGCCACGGGTCCCGATCCACCCCACAGCACCGCTGCCGCGTCACCGACCGCGTAGACGCCCTCGTGGCCGACCACGGCGAGGTCCGGCCCGACCACGAGACGGCCGTTGGGCCCTGTCGGGGCATCGATGTCGGCCGCCACGGTGTGTTCGACACTGACCCCCCCGGCCCACACCACGGTGCGCGTGGGGATGACGGATCCGTCCTCGAGCTCCACCTCCCCGGCACCGACCGCCTTGACCAGGTGGCCGAGGCGGAGCTCGATCCCGCGACCGGCGAGGGTCTCCGCCGCATAGGCCGAGGCCGACCGCTCGAACGGGGTCAGCAGCCGGTCGAGCGCGTCGACCAGGATGATGCGGCCGGCCGAGCGTTCGAACCGGAAGCCGTCGTGGCGGACGGCCACATCGAGCAGTTCCGCCAGGGCACCGGCCACCTCGACGCCCGTCGGGCCACCGCCGACGACGACGAAGGTCAGGGCGCCACGCGCCTCCGACCCCTCCGGGTGGGCGTCCACGTCCTCGAGGCGCCGCAGGATGTGGTCCCGGAGCCGACGCGCGTCAGTCAGCGTGTAGAGCGGGAAGCTGTACTCGGACGCCCCGGGTATGCCGAAGAACTTGGCGGTGGCACCGGTCGCCACGATCAGCGAGTCGAAGGGCAGCGGTGCACCGTCGGCCAGGAGGACCTGGCGGAGCTCCCAGTCGACGCCGGTGACCTCCGCCATCCGGAAGGTCACGTTGTCCGCCTTACCGAAGATCACCCGGATCGGGTAGGCCACGTCGCCGGTGTCGAGCCCGGCCGTGGCCACCTCGTAGAGCAGGGGCTGGAAGGTGTGGAAGTTCCGCTGGTCGACGATGGTCACGTCGACGTCCTTGCCGATCAGGGTCCGGGCGGCCGACAGCCCTCCGAAACCGGCCCCCACCACGACGACCCGGTGCATACGACCATCGTGGCACAGCGTGGCCGCGGAGCGGCCCGGCCGGGCCGGGACGGCGCACGATCGGGAGGTCCGGGACCTGGTCCCCGGGTGGCGTGGGTTCCGCTCGCTGTCACACCCCGTCGGTACCATCGCTGCGACCGTGCCGGTCGCCCTGCACTGGGTGGCACCACCCCCGTCCGTCCGGACGGGGGACGAATCGGGCACGGGGGGAGACGCCATGCTCACCGGACTCGTGCTCGGCCTGCTGATCGGATGCGGGCTCGGTCTCGCCGTCGGCCTGTTGCTCCGCTCGGGTCAGTCGACCCGGTCCCGGACCACCCAGGCCCGACTGGAGGCCGAACTGACCCAGACGCGCCGGGCGGCCGACGAGCGGGCGGCGTCGTTCGAGGACGTGCGCCGTCAGATGGCGGACGAGTTCGCCCGCCTGTCCTCCGAAGCCCTCGCCCGCAACGCCGACCAGTTCCTCGTGCTGGCCGACACCCGTCTGGGGGAGAGCCGCCAGGCGGCCGACACCGACCTGGCCCGACACCAGGAGGAGATCGGCCGGCTGCTGGCGCCCATCGCCGAGCAGCTGGGGAAGTACGACGAGGGCATGCAGCGGCTCGAGGTCGAGCGCCAGCGGGCCTACACCGCCCTGACCGAGCAGATGCGCCATCTGGCTTCGTCCCACGACCAGCTCCAGCGCGAGACCCGCAACCTGGTCACGGCCCTGCGGAGCCCCCAGACCCGGGGCCGGTGGGGCGAGCTCCAGCTGCGTCGGGTGGTGGAGATGGCCGGCATGCTCGAGCGCTGCGACTTCTCCGAGCAGGTCACGTCGGACGGCGACACGGGACGGATGCGTCCGGACATGGTCGTGCACCTGCCGGGAGGGAAGAACGTGGCGGTGGACGCCAAGGTACCGATGCAGGCGTTCCTCGACGCCAACGAGGCGGAGGACGAGACCGGCCGGCGGGCGCACCTGGCCAACCACGGCCGGCAGATGAAGGCCCACGTCGACGCCCTGGCCAAGAAGGAGTACTGGAAGCGGGTGGATCCGTCCCCCGAATTCGTGGTCGCCTTCATCCCCGGCGACCCGCTGCTGACCGCGGCGCTCGAACACGAGCCCGGACTCATGGAGTACGCGGTGGCCAACCACGTCCTGCTGGCCACGCCGACCTCGCTGATCGCCCTCCTGCGGGCGGTGGCCTACGGATGGCAACAGGAGGCCCTCACCGAGAACGCCCGCCAGGTGCAGGTGCTCGGGGCCCAGCTCTACGACCGCATCTCGGTGCTGGGCGAGCACATGGGCCAGGTGGGTCGGAGCCTCACCGGAGCGGTCACGGCCTACAACCGGGCGGTGGGCTCACTCGAGGGCCGGGTCCTGGTCACCGCCCGGCGGTTCGTGGAGATGGGCGTGGTCGGCGCAGGGGAGCGGGAGCTGGCCCAGCCGGTGCCCGTCGACACGGCGACCCGACCGCTCCAGGCGACCGAGCTGGTGGGCTCGGTCCTGACCACGGGACCGACGGACCTCGGCCAATTGGGCGACCTCGGCGACCACCCCGCGGACGGGGTCCGTCCCTAGGGGACGACCGGCCCGGTGGGCGCCACGCCGTCCACGGGTACGCTTTCCGACGGCTTCTCATGCAACTCCAAGGTGGGGACGCTAGAACTAGTGCGTCCGTACCCTCCCGAGCCTCTCCGTGCCGGGCCAGGTGTGCGGCCCAGGACACGAAGGAGAGCACGCGTGAACATCTTGGTACTCGGAGGAGACGGCTACCTCGGTTGGCCGACCGCCCTCTACCTGTCCCGCAAGGGCCATCGGGTGGGTGTCGTCGACAACTTCGCCCGTCGTGGGTACGACCTCGAGATGGGCGTCGACACGCTGATCCCTATCGTCAGCCTCCAGAAGCGCGTGCGCCGCTGGCAGGAGGTGTCGGGTAACGACATCGACGTGTTCGTGGGAGACCTCACCGACCCGGACTTCGTGAGTGAGACGCTGGCCACCTTCGAGCCCGACACCGTGGTCCACTTCGCCGAGCAGCGGTCCGCACCGTACTCGATGATCGACCGGAAGCACGCCGTGTACACCCAGGTCAACAACGTGGTGGGCACCCTCAACCTGATCTACGCCATCGCCGAGCAGAACCGGGACATCCACCTGGTCAAGCTGGGCACGATGGGCGAGTACGGCACGCCGAACATCGACATCGAAGAGGGGTTCATCGAGATCACCCACCGGGGCCGCACCGACGTCCTGCCCTACCCGAAGCAGCCGGGCTCCTTCTACCACCTGTCCAAGGTGCACGACAGCCACAACATCACCTTCGCCTGCCGCATCTGGGGCATCCGGGCCACCGACCTCAACCAGGGCATCGTCTACGGGCACGAGACCGAGGAGACCAGCCTCCACCCGGAACTCGCCACCCGCTTCGACTACGACGGCGTCTTCGGCACCGTGCTCAACCGGTTCTGCGTCCAGGCCGTCACCGGTCACCCGCTGACCGTCTACGGAGCCGGCGGCCAGACCCGGGGCATGCTCAACATCCTCGACACCCTGGCCTGCGTGGAGCTGGCCTGTGAGAACCCCGCCGACCGCGGCGAGTTCCGGGTCTACAACCAGTTCACCGAGTCCTTCTCGATCCAGCAGATGGCGGAGATGGTGGTCGACCAGTACTCCGGCGACGCCACCATCGAGCACCCGCCGACACCGCGGGTCGAGAAGGAGGAGCACTACTACCGGGCCGCGCACACCAAGCTGCTCGACCTGGGTCTCGTCCCCCACCTGCTGACGTCCTCGGTCGTCCGCTCGCTCATCGCCGTGTGCGAGAAGTACAAGGACCGGGTCGACCCGTCGGCCATCCTGCCCACGGTGAACTGGCGGGAGACCTCCTCGAGCCTGACCACCGCCGGATCGCACGGTCCGTCGGCCACCGGCGTCGGCGACACCGAGTCGGCCGAGGTCAACTAGGACTTCTCCCCCCGGCGACGACGGCGTCCGCCCCCGGGGTCGGCACTATCGTCCTCTGGATGCCGAGAGCCAGTCGCAGACGTCGGCGCCGACCCGGGCGCGGTCTCGGTCGGTCGGTGCTCATCGCCATCGCCGCGACCATCACCGTCGTACTCGTGGCCGGCTCGCTGCTCGCCATCCACACCCAGTCCACCGGGTACCGCTCGACCACGACGGCCGGCTACGTGGCCCTGGCCGACCGGGTCGGGATGGCCTCAACGGCGACGGGCGCCCAGCTCTCGACGTTGATCGCCGGAGCCCCGACCCTGACCAACTCGGCCTTCCCGAACACGGCGCGTGGCATCCTGCAGCAGGGTCTCGACGCTGCGGTGGAGGACACCGGCGTCCAGGCCCGCCAGGCCCTGAACCTCGAGTCGCCGCCGCCCGAGGGGAACCTGGCGCCGCAATTCACCCGGGCCCTCGAGCTCCGGGCATCGGCGACCCAGGCCCTGCGGACGACCATCGACGACCTGCTCGGCATGGCGCCCCTGCCGGTCGCCGGCGGCCCCGCGACGGCGACCAACGCGACCCCGGCCACCCTGATCAGTGTCCCCCAGGCCGCCCAGGAGATGGCGGCCGAGGGACGTACCTTCGAGCAGTCCGATGCCGTCTTCCGGTCGGTCCGGGCCGCGGTCATCCGCCTCCGGACGTCCGCCCACCTCCGACGTTCCGTGTGGGTGCCGGCGCCGGCCGACACCGCCCCGCTGTCCGGCGCATCGCTCGGCGCCACGGCCACCGCCCTGGCGTCGTCGCAGCCGCTCGATCCCTTCCACCACCTGGTCATCACCGCCGTCGGCCTCGATCCGGCCGCCGTGCCCAGCGGTGGGGCGGGAACGGTGTCGACCTCGTGTGTCGCCCCGGTCTCGACGGTCCCCGGTGCGACGCCGGCCGTGGTGCCGCCCACTTCCACCCTCGAGGCCCTGGTGTCGGTCACCAACTGTGGCAACGTGCCCGAACGGGGGGTGACCGTGTCGGTCACCGTCGCCGGGGCCGACGCTCCGGGGACCGCCCCGGCACCCGCCGGCCGGCGGGGCGGCCGGGTCTCCGCCGTCGTGGCCATCGCCCCGGGCGCCTCCTCGGCACCCGACCTCGGCGCACTGCCGGTCGCCAGCGGGCACACCTACACGCTCACCGTGGCGGTGTCGCTGCCGCCCGGGCAGACCGATCAGCGGGGCACGACCCAGCAATTCCTGGTCTCCATCACCGGCTGACGCGGAGGGGACGCGGGCTCCGGTTGGTCAGCCCCCACAGGTGAGCATCTAGGATTGGGCCAACGAGAAGAACACGAACCCAATGGAGGGTAGAGGCGAGTGGCCGAGAGCATCACGATCACCGACAACCGCACGGGGCAGTCGCTCGAGATCCCCCTGGACAACGGAGGGGTGTCGGCGGCGGACTTCTCCAAACTGCTCCCCGGGGTGTGGTTCTACGACCCCGGCTTCACCGCCACGGCGGCGTGTGAGAGCGCCATCACCTACCTCGACGGTGACGCCGGCATCCTGCGTTATCGCGGGTACCCGATCGAGCAGCTGGCCGAGAGCTCCACCTTCCTCGAGGTGGCCTACCTCCTCCTCAACGGCGAGCTCCCGACCACCGACGAGTACGAGGTGTGGCAGCGTGAGATCACCCTCCACACCTTCATCCACGAGAACGTACGCAAGCGCTTCCTCGAGGGGTTCCACTACGACGCCCATCCGATGGGCATGCTCGTATCGGCGGTGGCGGCCCTCTCGACGTTCTACCTCGATGCCAAGGACATCTTCGACCCGGAGTCCCGCGACAAGCAGATCATCCGGCTCATCGCCAAGATGCCCACCTTGGCCGCCGCCGCCCACCGCTTCAGTGTGGGCATGCCCTTCGTGTACCCCGACAACTCCCTCCCCTTCACGGCGAACTTCCTGTCCATGATGTGGAAGATCGCCGAGCCCCGCTTCGAGGCCGATCCGGTCCTGACCCGGGCCCTCGACGTGCTGTTCATCCTCCACGCCGACCACGAGCAGAACTGCTCGACCACGGCCATGCGGGTGGTGGGCTCCTCCCACGCCGATCCGTACTCGGCCACGGCCGCCGCCGCCGCCGCCCTCTACGGCCCCCGCCACGGTGGTGCCAACGAGGCGGTCATCCGCATGCTGACCGACATCGGCTCCATCGACAACGTCGAGCCCTTCATCGAGTCGGTCAAGTCGGGCCAGGGCGGCCGGCTCCAGGGCTTCGGCCACCGGGTCTACAAGAGCTACGACCCGCGGGCCACGATCATCAAGCGCACGGCGGACGAGGTCTTCTCCATCACGGGCAAGAACCCGCTCCTCGACATCGCCCTGAAGCTCGAGGAGATCGCCCTGTCCGACGAGTACTTCACGTCGCGCAAGCTCTACCCGAACGTCGACTTCTACTCGGGGCTCATCTACCAGGCCATGGGCTTCCCGCTCGAGATGTTCCCCGTGCTGTTCGCCATCCCCCGCACCGCCGGGTGGCTGGCCCACTGGCAGGAGATGCTCAACCAGGACTCCAAGATCGCCCGGCCCCGTCAGCTCTACATCGGCGCCGACGAGCGCAACTACGTCCCCATGGTCGAGCGTTCCTGACCGGAGCGTCCGGGCCCCGGGCGACACCCGGGCCGCCCGATCCGGTGATCAGGGCGCGTCGAGGCGGCGGACCTGGCGCATCAGGCCCTCCTGGACCATCGACACGGCCAGGGTCCCGTCCTTCGTGAACATGAAGCCGCGGGCCAGGCCGCGGGCGCCCGAGGACGTCGGACTCTCCATGTCGTAGAGCAGCCACTCGTCGGCCCGCAGGGGCCGGTGGAACCACATGCAGTGGTCCAGGCTGGCCCCCATGAAGTCCGGGTCGTCCCATCCCACGGCGTGGGGGGCGAGCATGGTGTCGAACAGGTACATGTCCGAGGCGTAGGTGGCCAGGCACGTGTGCAGCAGCGGGTCGTCGGGCAGGGTGCCGTCGGCCCGCAGCCACAGCTGCTGGCGGGGCTCCTGGACGGCCCGGTGCATCCAGGGCAGGGCCCCGATGTGGCGCTGGTCGATGGGGTGCGGTCGGTCGTACCAGTCGCCGACCTTGTCCTTGAAGGGCTCGAGCCGTTCCTTCATGGTGGGCAGCGTCTCGGGATCGGGAACGTCGGGCATGGGGATCTGGAACTCGAGACCCGGTTCGTCGACGTGGAACGACGCCGACATGTTGAAGATGGCCCGACCGTGTTGGATGGCCACCACCCGGCGGGTGGCGAAGCTCCGCCCGTCGCGGATCCGGTCGACCTCGTAGAGCACCGGCACGTTCGGGTCCCCCGGCCGCAGGAAGTAGGCGTGCAGCGAGTGTGGGCGCCCGACCTCGACCGTGCGGCCCGCGGCCATGAGGGACTGGGCCGCCACCTGACCCCCGAAGATCCGTTGGCGTTCCTCGTTGGGGTTGGCCCCCCGGAAGATGTTGACCTCGATGGGTTCGAGGTCGAGTAGGTCCACCAGTAGATCGAGTGCGTCGCTCACGGTCCTCATCCTGTCAGGTCGGACCGGGTGCCCGGATACTCCCAGGAAGGTGACAGTCGGCCGGCAGACGGGCCCCAGGACCCACCGCTACGGTGTGCGCCGTGCCTGAGATCAGCTTCCCGGACCGGTTCCTCTGGGGGACCGCCACCGCCGCCCACCAGATCGAGGGCGGCAACGTCAACAACGACTGGTGGGCCATGGAGCACGACCCCTCCTCGCCGTGCGTCGAGGTGAGCGGCGACGCCTGCGACTCCTTCAACCGCTATCCCGAGGACATCGCCCTCATCGCAGGTCTCGGTCTCGGCGCCTACCGGTTCTCCCTCGAGTGGAGCCGGATCGAGCCGGCGGAGGGGGAGTTCTCGACGGTGGCCCTCGACCACTACCGCCGCATGGCGACCACCTGCCACGAGCACGGCATCGTGCCCGTGGTCACCTTCCACCACTTCACCCATCCGCGGTGGCTGGCCGACGCGGGCACGTGGGAGGCGCTGCACGCTCCCGACCGGTTCGCCCGATTCTGCGAGAAGGTCACCGCGCACCTGGGCGACGTGATCGGCATCGCCTGCACGTTCAACGAGCCCAACGTGGTGGCCACCATGGGTTGGCGCCACGGGATCTTCCCCCCACGCGTGCGCGACCGCACCCGGCGGGACGTGGTGAACGCCGCCATGGTGTCGGCCCACCGCAAGGCGGTCGACGCCATCCGATCGGGACCGGGGGACTTCCCGGTGGGCATGACGGTGTCGATGACGGACTTCCAACTCCAGCCGGGTGGCGAGGCCTGGATCGAGCGCCTGCGCGCCCCCAATGAGGACGTCTACTTGGAGGCCACCGGCGGCGACGACTTCATCGGGGTCCAGACCTACACCCGGATGCGGGTGGGCCCGGACGGCGCGCTCGGCCCCGAGGACGGTGTCCGCACCACCCAGATGGGGTACGAGGTGTGGCCCGAGTCGCTGGCCGGGACGATCCGGCGGGCCTCGGAGGTGACCGGCGGACTGCCCGTCTACGTCACCGAGAACGGGATCGGCACCGACGACGACGCGCTGCGGATCGACTACGTGACCCGGGCCCTGGCCGGCGTGCGGGACTGCCTCGACGAGGGGATCGACGTACGCGGCTACTTCTACTGGAGCCTGCTCGACAATTTCGAGTGGGTCCTGGGCTACGGGCCCACCTTCGGCCTGGTGGCCGTCGACCGGGAGACCTTCGTGCGCTCCCCCAAGCCCAGTGCGGAGTTCTTCGGCGGCGTGGCCAGGGCCAACGGGCTGTGACACCGGTGACCCCACGCCGCCCGCGGCCGGCTGACGACCGGCGCCCCGAAGTTACGGGCGTGTGACGGCTAGCATGACCGGCATGGAGACCACATCCCCGGGGCCGACCCTCTCCGAGCGCGTCGTCCATCTTTGGGAGAAGCGGGACACGCCCGAGGCGAAGCAGCTGATCCGTTACACGATGGTCTCGGTCATCTCGACGCTGGTCTCCGTGGCGGTGCTGGCCCTCGTCTTCGGTGTGTTCCACATCTGGGGTGAGGTGGGCAGCACCGTCTTCGCCAACGCCGTGGCCAGTGTGCCGTCCTACTTCCTGACGCGGAACTGGGTGTGGGGCAAGAGCGGGCGGTCCCACCTGGTCAAGGAGATCATCCCCTTCTGGGCGATGTCCGGACTCGGGGTCGTGTTCTCCATCTTCGGCGCAGCCATCGCCAAGCACGTCGGCCAGCGCCTCGGGCTGAGCCACTTCGAACAGACGGTGCTGGTGGAACTGGCCAACCTGGCCTCGTTCGCCATCTTCTGGGTGGCGAAGTACCTCGTGTTCAACCGGATCTTCAAGGTCCACCCGCTCGAGGAGCTCGACGAGCTCGTCGAAGCCGCCTGACCACGGGGAGGTCCTCCCCGTGCTGACCGCCGCCACCACCGCGCCGACCGGCGCACTCGTGCTCGTGACGGCCGTGTTCCTGGCCAGCGCCGTCGAGATGGTCGAGGCCCTGACCATCGTCCTGGCCGTCGGGGTCACCCGGGGATGGCGGTCAGCCGTCGAAGGTGTGCTGGTGGCCCTCCTGGCCCTGGCCGGCCTGGTGGCGGTGCTCGGACCCGCGCTCGTCCACTACGTCCCGCTGTCGGCCCTCCGCCTCGTGGTCGGGACCCTCCTGTTGGTGTTCGGCCTCCAGTGGTTGCGCAAGGCCGTCCTGCGTGCCGCCGGCCTCAAGGCGAAGCACGACGAGGACGCCATCTACGCCGAGCACGTCGCCGAGCTCGAAGCGGCGCCACCGGCGAGCGGTCGGGACGCCACCGCGTTCACGGTGGCGTTCAAAGGGGTGTTCCTGGAAGGCCTCGAGGTGGTGGTCATCGTGATCACCCTCGGCACCACCTCCCACCGCCTGGGCCTCGCCGCACTGGCGGCCGGTGCTGCCGCGTTCGTCGTCCTCATCGTCGGTCTCCTCGTCCACCGCCAGCTGTCCGGCGTACCCGAGAACGCCATGAAGATGGGCGTCGGACTGATGCTCGTGAGCTTCGGCACGTTCTGGGCCACCGAGGGCGTGCACGCCCACTGGCCTGGCTCCGACCTGGCCATCCCGGTACTGGTGGCCTTCTACGGTCTCGTGGCCTGGACCCTGGTGGCCGGCCTCCGACACCATGCGGCGCAGGAGTCGGCGGCGCGCCCAGCGGTGGAGCCGCTCCATGGCTGAGGATCCCAGGGCTGAGGATCCAGACGTCGCCGGCCCACCGGTGGGGGAACGACCGCCCGGCCGTCGGTCGCCCGTGACCGGCGGGCTCTACGCCTTCGGGCGGTTCTGGAGGGAGTTCCTCATCGGTGACACCCCCGAATTGTTCATCGGGGCGGTGGCCGTCATCGGTGTCCTGGCCGCACTGTGCGCGAAACCGGGTCTGCGCACCGTGGCGGCGGTGGCGGCGCCATTCCTCGTGGCCGGGGTGCTGACCCTGTCGGTCTACCGGGCGGTCCGCAAGGGGACTCCGTAGGTCGGTCGTCCGTGGGCGGGGGCGGGTCGCGGGTCAGTCGCGGAAGTTGTTGAACTGCAGCGGGATCCCGAAATCCTCACCTTTGAGCGCGGCGATGACGGCCTGCAGGTCGTCCCGCTTCTTGCCCGTCACCCGGAGCTGTTCCCCCTGGGTCTGCGAGGACACGCCCTTCAGGTTCTGCTCCTTGATGAATTTGTTGATCTTCTTGGCGTGGTCGGACGAGATGCCGGCCTGGATCCCGAGTCGCTGACGGGCCGAGCCCTTGGAGGCCTCCTCGACCTTGCCCACGTCGAACGACTTGAGGGAGACCTCGCGCTTGACCAGCTTCTCCTGGAGGACCTGGTAGAGGGCCCGCAGGCGGTCCTCGGTCGAGGACGACAGGATCAGCTCCTTGTCGTTCAGCTCGATGGCCGAGTCCGTGCCTTTGAAGTCGAACCGGGTGGTGGCTTCGCGGTTGGCCTGGTCCACGGCGTTGCGGACTTCCTGCATGTCGACTTCGGACACGACATCGAAGGTGGGCATGGCGAAACAGTAGCTCCGCGGGAGGCGCTAACCTTGCCCGCCTGCGGGTCGGTGCCCGAGTGGCCAAAGGGAGCAGACTGTAAATCTGCCGGTTCTGCCTTCGAAGGTTCGAATCCTTCCCGGCCCACGCAGTCAATGCCCTGGTCGGTGAGCGAACACGCTCTCCGGCCAGGGCATTCGTCACCCCGGGGTGCGGCCGGTGGGGAACCCCTCCGGGCCGCTCCGGGGCCGGCTGGTCAGACCCAGTCGGTAGGCGAGCAGGACGAGCCCTCGGCCCGGGGTCACCCCGAGGTCGTCGAGCAGCCTGATGGCCTCCAGCAGGGACCGGCGGGCCCCGTCCAGGTCACCGCGGACCAGCCGCCCCTCGATGACGAGGCGGTGGCCCTGCTCCGACCACGGGTCGATGGAGAGGAGCAGGCGGCCCAGGTCGACGGCGAGCCCCACGTCGGTGCTGTGGAGGGCCAGCTCGCCGGCGCGGCCGGCGGCGCCGAGGACCAGGTCGTCGAGCCGGCGGCGGTGCGGACCGGACCAGTCGCCGACCGGGGTCCCGTCGAGGAGCGGACCGGATCGGGCGGCCAGGAGCCGACGGGCATGGGCGAGGAGGGAGGCGCGCTGGTCTTCGGGGGTGGTGAGCACGAGCTCGGCGTGGCGCTGGACCTCCCACACGTCGACCCGGAGGCCGGACCCGGGGTCGAGGCGGATCGCACCGCCCTCCTCGAGGACCAGCCGACTGCCCCGGGACCGCTCGCGGTCGGGGTCGAGCACGTCGAGGAGGTGACTCAACGTGACCCTCAGGTTCTGGCCGGCGCTCCTCTCGCTGCGGTCGGGCCACAGGGTCATCGCCACCTGGGCACGCGGCACCTGGTCGAGCAGGGCCAGGAGCAGGCAGAGCTCGCGCACCCTCGTGCGGTGCCAGGCCGGATGATCGACGATCCGGTGGTCGCGCCGCACCGTGCCCACCCCGAAGAGGGCCACGGTCGTCGATGCCGGGGTGGTGAGACACCACCGGGCGGGGAGGTACGGGCGGTGGCGCGCCTCGGCCGGGGCGCCGCCACCGAGCACCCGGCGACCGGCCTCGCCGGCTTCCACCGCCCGTTCGAAGCCGGGTGGCACGACCGGGTCGGCCGGGGGAGCCGTGGCCGGGGCGAGGGCGTCCAGGAGGGCCCGCCGCCAGAGGGACGACCGGACCGGACGGTCGGGAACGTCCGTCGCCTCGAGCAGGGACCGGGCCGTCGTGGGGTCGCCGACGAGCAGCAGCGCTTCGGCGACGGCGCTGAGGGCGGCTGCTTCGCTGGAGAGGATCGGACCGCCGTGGCGGATCTGCTCGAGCAACGCGCCCGCCTCCGCGTCCTGTCCGGTGGCGGCCAGCAGGCAGGCCAACCACGACTGGGACAGCTGGAGCCGCGCCGGGGGCCCACCCTGGGTGGCGAGCGAGACCGACAGGGAGGCGTCGTCGATCGCCCCGTGGGGGTCGGCGGCCTGCCATCGGGCGGTGGACAGGAGGTCGTGGGCGGTGGCCATCGTGCTCTCCGAGGACTCACCCGTCGCTGTCTCGAGGGTGGCCAGCGCCGCCCCAACGCGACCGTCGAGGAGCAGGTTGGTGCCTCGGATCATGTACACCTGGGCGGCCACGTCGGCCGGCAACGACCCGATGGCCACCGCGTCCAGGGCCCGCACGGCGTCCGCCGGCCGGCCGTCGAGCTGCGCGGCGACGGCGCGGCCCAGGGCGACGAGGCCGAGTGCCCGCTCGTCGCCGCGGTCGGCGAGGACCTGCGCCCGCATCAGCAACCTCAGGAGGGCGGTGGCGTCCCCGCGGGCGCGGGCCAGATTGCCGAGCTGGAGCAGGACGCCGGCCTCGCCGTCGAGGTCACCCCGGTTTTCGAAGGCGAGCCGGACCGCCTCGAGCCGGGCGAACTGCACCGCCTCGTCGTCGGCGCGGGAGCGGATGATGGCCTCGAGCCACATCCGCTCCGGCAGGTCGGCGTCGAGCAGGTCCGATCGGGCCCAGGCGCGCAGTTCGGAGACCGGGACGCTGACGGGGATGCGGGGGAGCGCCGAGCGCACCACCGCCCGCAGGGCGTCCGGACTGGCCAGGGCGATGGCCAGACGCCCGGCGTCCCCCACGGCACCGCGCTCCAGGAGCGTGGTGATCCGGACGCCCACGAGGCGACGGTGCTCCGGGTCGTCCAGCACGCGGCGGGTGGCCCGGACCCATACCGGGTGGGGCCAGCAGCCGACGGAACCCCGACCGACCAGGGGCAGCTCCGCCACCCGGTCGAGGACGTCGTCGCGAGCGGACGACCAGAGGTCCCCCAGTACCGGCGCGGTGGCCTCGGTCAGGTCGTCCGTCGTGCAGCCACCGATGGCCGCCACCGCCGCCAGGGCCCGGACGACCATCGGGGGCTCGGCGGCGAGCACCTCCTCCCGGAGGTAGTCCGTGATCAGCTCGGGAGTCCCCCGCGCCTCGAGGGCGGCGAGCGCCGGCCAGGCGGCCGGCTCGTCCCCGGGCGACGAGGTCGCGTCGTCGGGGACGCCGAGCAGGGCGAGTTCGGTGGCGTCGAAGGCCAGCTCGCGCCAGCCGAGCAGCCGACCCCTCCCGGCGACGACCAGTCGACCGAGTCCCACCGGTCCCAGGTGCCGGGCGGACACGACGAGGTGCACGCCCGGAGGACCGTCGGCGACGAGCTGGCGGAGGAGGTCGACCCCGGCGGTGCCGGACCGCTCGAACCGGTCGAGGCACAGCGCGGTCGGCTGCTCGCGGTCGCGGGCCTGGAGGTCCGCCCGCAGGGTGGCGGCACCGACGGGTCCCGACCGACCGCCTGCCGCGGACCCGTCGAGCAGCTCCGACAGCCGCCGGGCGAGTTCGCCGGGTCGGGCGTCGTCGGACGTGCAGTCGTAACGGAGGTCGCGCGCCCCGGGGCCGGGGGATCCGGTCGCCTGGTCGAGCAGGACGGTGCGCCCGAATCCGGCCGGCGCCACCAACGCCAGGAGCGTGAGCCGGTGCCGCTCGCCCAGGACGGCGAGCAGACGGCCCCGCCGCACGAGGTTGTCCACGTGCGGAGCCTACTGTGTCGGTTAACGACTCGTTAGCGTTCGTGAGCCGGGCGACCGGCGTCCACTGCGGCGCTCGGCACGCTCGGTAACTGGCAGTTTGCGCCTGGTTAACGCCCCGTCCCGATACTGGCACGGCGACGACACCTATCCGACCGATCTCCACGCGGGGAGGGGAACGACCATGTCCAGGATGCGACGAGCAGGTGCTGCAGCTCTACTGACGGTGGCGGCGGTGACGACGGCGGTCGGCGCCGGCGCGCCGGCGGTGGGGGCGGCGGCCGCCTCGAAGGACTCGGGCACGACCTGCACCGACACCTACAGCGGGGGTTCCGGGGGTCTGTGGACCACCTCCGCGGGCTGGAGCGCCGGCCCGCCGTCGTCGACGTCCGCGGTCTGCATCACCTCGGGCACCGTGACCGTCCCCGACGACTTCGGCACGACCGGCTACGTGGTCTACAGCGCCGCCAGCATCAGCGTCAGCAATGGGGCGGAGCTGGCCATCGCCAACGAGGACGACGGCAGCCTCTACCTCAACGTCGGCAGCATCTCCAACTCGGGGACGGTCCAGCTCAACGGCGGGGCCAACGGCGGCTCGACGCTGGACGTATCGGGCACCATGACCAACAGCGGCACCTTCGACGTGCCCGACGACGTGCAGCCGGGGTACTCCACCGGCGGACCGCTCTTCCTGGTCGCCTCCTCGTTCACCAACACGGGAGCGCTCACCGTCGAGAGCCCGGCGGGGTTCACCATCGGCGCCACCGGCAGCCAGGAGTCGGCGACGGGTGGGACGTACACCAACGAGGGAACGATCACGACCTCGCCCTCGGAGAACGGCGGGGACGAGTGGTACGGCTCGATGGGCTTCGCCCCCGGTACCGATCTCGTCCAGCAGGGCACGATCACGAACGAGGTGAACGGCACCGTCAACGTGGGTGGTGAGTTCGACGTCGAAGGGGGCTCGCTGTGCACGGCGTCGCCCATCTACGCCTCGGCGACCGTCCACTTCGGTTCGACGGCGGCGGTCAACCCGACCTGCGCCGCCGGCCAGACCACGGACACGATCGGCATCGATCCCACCACCAACACGAACACGCTGGCCGGGACGTTGTCAGGCACGGTCCCGGCCCAGTACACCGTGATCGTGGGTGAGTCCGACTCGGGCGGCGGCTACGACGTGGACGCCACCGGCGCCGTCAACGACGGGACGATCACCGTCTGGGGCGGCTACAACGGCCAGAACCACCTGACGGCCGAAGGCACCTTCACCAACAACGGGACGCTCGACCTGCCCGAGGACTATGCGAACCCCACCGTGCTCGAGATGACCACGTTCGACAACACCGGGACGTTCAGCGTCGAGGAGTCCAACCGCTCCCCGGTCGTGTTCGAGGGGCCGGCCTCGACGTCGGGCACCCTCGACAACACGGGCACCGTGGACGTCGCGGGCGGCTACCTGCAGCTCACGCCCCAGTCAGGTGCGTCGACCACGTTGGTCGCCCAGTCGGGACTCGTCGAGGTGACCGGTAGCGGGCTCCTCGCGGATACGGGCGGCCTGACCGTCGACGGGGGGAGTTTCTGCACCTCCACGCCCGACGGCCTCACCGAGACGGGCTCGATCGCCTTTGCCGCCTCGGTGCCGGCCGGAGCGGTCTGCGGCACGGGCCTGACGTCGGACACCTTCGATGTCGGGGTTGACTCGTCCACCATGCTGACCGGCACGGTCCCGGCCGCGTGGACCCTGGACATCGGTAGCGCCGGGAACGGTGGGACGACCACCCTGACGGTCTCGGGTGCCGCGGTCAACGACGGGACCATCGTCCTCCACGGGGGCTACAACGGGCCCATCAACCTCGACGCACCCGCCGGGTTCACCAACAACGGCACCTTCACGACGCCCGACCTGTACACGACGGTCACGCCGGTCACCACGCCGAAGTTCACCAACAACGGCACGCTCGACGACGACGGCGGCCACCTCACCCTCAGCGGAGCCCTGGTGGACAACGGCACCACCGAGATCACGAACGTGAACCTGTCCGTCGGCGGTGCCTTCACGGTGGGTAAGAAGGGTGTCGTCGAGGCCCTCGGGTCGACGTCCAGCGGTTTCGGGGTGCTCACGGTGGGCACCGGGTCCAAGCTCGCCGGCACGCTGCACCTGGTGGTCCCGTCCGGTGAGGGCACGGCCGGCCAGCAGGCGACCATCGTCTCGGGTACCGGCCTGACGGGCTCGTTCAAGAAGCTCACCGAGTTGGTGGCGGGCACCTCGTCCACCGCCTCGGGGGAGTACTTCTCCCAGACGGCGTCGAGCGCCTCGGACATGATCACGGCGACCGGTGTGGCCACCGTTACCGCTCCGGCGTCCGTGGCCCCCAAGACGACCGACGACGTGTCCGTGGGTGGGTACCCGGTGTCGCAGGGCCTGAAGCTCACGCTGACCGAGGGCGCGAAGACCGTGGGCAAGGGCAACGGAAGCTCCGGGGCCACGGGCTCGGCCACCCTGAAGCTCAAGATGGCCACGTCCGTGCCGGCGGGCACGGGAACCCTGACGACCCTCGCCAAGAAGCTGGGCCTGACCATCACGGTGCCGGTGGCGGTGTCCTGAGCCACCCGGCACCGGGGGTGCACCGGCCGACCGGGCGTCGTCGTCCGGCCGACCGGGCCCGGCCTGCCCCCTCCTCGCGACCACTTCGTGACCGCGAGGTTGTGGCCGTCCGGGGCTTCCATGTCGAGAGAAGAAGTCCAGCTCAGAGACTTGTACGGACGGCAGTGGACAGCCGTTGCCCAAACGGTAAATCTGCCGGTTCTGCCTTCGAAGGTTCGAATCCATTTCGGCCCACGCAGGGAACAGCCCTGGTCAGGCGGTCGCCCGGGTGCACCTGGTCGGTTCTCGAGCGCCGAGGGAATCGTCCGGCGGAGGCCACGACGCCCGGATGCGCCAGCGGTTGCGTCCCTTCCACCTCCCGGGAGGAGGGACGTGTCAGCATGGAGACGTGAGTGAAGCTGGCGAAGCGCTCCTCTACTGGGAGCAGGTGTCCGAGTGGTTCCAGCGATCGGCGGGGCTGTTCGAGAGCATCAGCGCCAACTGCACCATCGTCGAGTCGGTGTTCGACGGCGAGCCGGCGGCGAACCTGGCTGCCGCCAAGCGATTGAGTGCACAGATCCACGAGGTGGAGCTCCTGTTGCTGGCCGATCCGTGCCCGGACCTGTGGGGTGCACGCCAGCTGGCGTCGATCGTGTCGACACTGGCCGAGGTCGGCCACGAGGTCGTCCTCACCTTCGGTGATCCGAGGGGGACCGAGCGGACGGTGCTGAACGCCAAGGTGACCAGTGCCCGGCGGATGGTGACCGAACTCCAACGGCTGGGCACGCGGCTGCTGACCGACGTCGAAGCCTGAGACCTGGCTCCGTCCCGACCGCGACCCGGGTGCGATGGGGCCGATCGGCCCTGGGCGGTCGTCGATCGCCGCCGTACCCTGCGGTGGGAACGCGACGACGAGGAGTGTGCCGTGCGAGTGCAGCTGCGGGTGGGAACGATGCCGGTGAAGCGCACGGTCGTGTCGGTCGTGGCCTCGGGCGGGGTCTGACATGCGCGCCTGGGCGGTGGGTCGACCGGGCCCGATCGACTCGGGACCGCTGGCACTGGTCGAGCGGGATCGGCCCGAGCCCGGGCCCGGCGAGGTCCGTGTCCGGGTCTCGGCGTGCGGCGTCTGCCGTACCGATCTCCACCTCGCCGAGGGCGACCTCGACCCCCGACGACCCGGTGTGGTGCCGGGCCACGAGGTGGTGGGACGGGTCGACCGGCAGGGGCCCGGGTGCGAGCTGCTGGCGGTCGGTGACCGCATCGGCATCCCGTGGCTGGCCCGCACGTGCGGGATCTGCCGGTTCTGCCTCGGCGGGCGCGAGAACCTCTGCCTCGATCCCCGGTTCACGGGATGGGACGTCGACGGGGGCTACGCCGAGTACGCCGTCGTCGATGAGCGGTTCGCCTACCGGCTGCCTGACGGGATCGACGACGTCGACGTGGCCCCACTGCTCTGCGCCGGCATCATCGGCTACCGCGCCCTGCGGCGTGCCGAACTGCCGACCGGTGGGGTCCTCGGCATCTACGGCTTCGGGGGTTCGGCCCATCTGACGGCCCAGGTCGCCATGGCCGAAGGGGCGACGGTGCACGTGATGACCCGCTCGACCGACGCGCAGGCGCTCGCCCTCGCCCTCGGGGCGGCCAGCGCCCAGGGGGCGGACGAGCCACCCCCCGAACCCCTCGACTCGGCGATCCTCTTCGCTCCGGTGGGCACGCTCGTCCCGCCGGCACTCGAGGCTCTCGACCGGGGAGGCACGCTGGCCATCGCCGGCATCCACCTGTCCGACGTCCCGGTGCTCGACTACCAACGCCATCTCTTCGAGGAGCGCTCGCTGCGCAGCGTGACCGCCAACACCCGCGCCGACGGGGCGGCGTTCCTGGCCCTCGCATCCTCCATCGGCATCCGGGTGTCGGCGGTGCCCTATCCCTTCGAGGAGGCCGACCGCGCACTGACGGATCTGGCCCACGACCGGGTCGACGGGGCGGCGGTCCTGGTCGTCGGGGGCGGTTGACCGGCCCCGGACCGACTCCGGCCGAGCGGTCCCGGTGTTGTTACAATGACGTTACGGAATGACGACGTTGCGCGTCGGACGGACGTACCGTGCGACCTGTCGGGGGACGTGAGTGCACTCCGTGGAGGACGCCGACGGGCCACTAGGGCCTGACGGCGGACCGGCGACGGAACGGACCAGGAGACCCCCCACCCCCATGGCATCGGAACGCACAGCGGCGGTAGTGCCCGAGGGCGAGGCCCCCCGTGGGGACACCTCGGCCGACGGTCGCCCCATGTCGACGTTCCGCTGGATGAACCGCATCGACGCATGGCGTGAAGGGTTCGCCCGTTCGCCCGAGGTCGAGGGTGCGGTCGTCGGCGACGATGCCGGCACCTCGCCGCGGGGCCTGGTGCTCCGCCCGGCGCTCCTCGGCTTCGTCGCCGTCCTCGCGGTCGCCATCGGGGCCTCCATGCCGAGTTCGCCCTTCAAGCTCGAGATGCCCGGCGTGTGGTTCTTCGGTGAGCCGGCCACACCGTCACCGAGCCGGTGGGGCGTGTACTTCTCGCTGGCCGCCGTCTACGGCGGACTCTTCCTCTTCATGCGGGTCTGGTGGGCCATGTGCCGGCTCTACCACCGGCGCCACGGTGTCCCCTTCCGCACCATGCTGGGCGTGTTCGCCCTCTGGTCCCTGCCGGTCCTGGTGATCGCCCCGCTCTTCAGCCGGGACGCCTACTCCTACGCCGCCCAGGGCGAGATGGTCAGTCACCACATGAACCCGTACCTCTACGGGCCCTTCGAACTGGGCAACAACTCCTACACCGCCCCCGTGGACCCGTTGTGGGGCAACGCGCCCGCACCGTACGGGCCGATGTTCCTCCAGGTGGACGGCTTCTTCGCCCGGATCACCTTCCACAACGAGCTGGCCACCATCGTCCTGCTCCGCCTGCTGGCCCTGGTCGGGGTCCTGCTCGTCGCCGCCTGCGTGCCCCGCCTGGCCCGCGCGTACCACCGTGACTCCGCCGAGCTCTTCACGCTGATGGTGCTCAACCCGGTGACGATCTTCCACCTCATCGGGGGAGCCCACAACGACGCCCTGATGCTCGGCCTGCTCGTCGCCGGCGTGACCCTGGCCAAGGAGAAGCGGCCCATCTGGGGGATCGTGCTCTGTGCGCTGGCCACGGCGGTGAAGGCGCCGGCCGCGCTGGGGATCCTCTACATCGGATGGAGTTGGCTGGGACCGCGGATACCGGTCCGCGAACGGATACGACCGGTCGTGACGGCGGGGCTGATCGGCCTCGGCGTCCTCGGCTTCTTCTCCTACGTGAGCGGACTCGGCTGGGGCTGGGTCACGATCCTGGGCACGCCCGGCGTCGTGCGCTCCTGGGCGTCCCCGACCACCGGGTTGGCGTTCGCCTTCGCCGGCATCGCCCATCTCTTCCACGTGGGGATCGGGGTCAGCGGCGTCCTGTCCGTGACCCGGTTCCTGGGTCTGCTCGTCGCGGGCGTCGCCGGGGTCTGGCTCCTGTTCAACAGCGACCGGATCGGCACGCTCAAGGCGCTGGGTCTGACCCTCCTACTGTTCGTGCTTCTCGGACCCGTGGTCCAGCCCTGGTACCTCTCGTGGGGCCTGATCCTCCTGGCCCCGGTGGCCCTCGGTCAGCTGCGGTCGCTGGTGATCGGGCTGTCCATGGTGACTGCGTTCATCGAGTTGCCGGGTGGGACCCAGCTGGTCAGCACCCTGCTCCACGGTGACCCGTTGCTGATCGTCCTGACCCTGTTGTGGATCCTGGTGGTCATGACCGTGCCGCTGTCGTCCTGGGACCAGCGCCGCCCGGGCCTGGCCGCGGAGCGCACGGCTCCCGCCGCGGTCGCCTCGGCCTGACCCTCACTCCAGGTCGAACCCGTCGCCACCCAGCATCCGCTGCATCACCGCGACGTCGAGCCACCGGTTGAACTTCCGGCCGATCTCCTTCTCCACGCCCACCAGTTCGAAGCCGCACGCCTCGTGGAGGGCGATCGAAGGGGCGTTCCCCCCTCCGATGCGGGCGACCATGGAGTGGAACCCGTGGAGTGTGCCCAGCCGGACGAGTTCCTCGAGCAGGGCCCGGCCCACGCCACGGCCCCGGGCCCCCTCGTCGACGTAGACGGAGTTCTCTACCGTGGTCGAGTAGCTGGGCCGGTCCCGGTAGGTGGACAGGGACCCGAATCCGAGCACCTCGCCGTCCTCGTCCACCGCCACCACGACCGGGTAGGTGCCCTGGTGTTCGACCATCCAGGCCGCCTGTTCCTGCTCCGTTCGGGCCCGCAGGTCGAACGTGGCGGTCGATCCCAGGACCTCGACGTTGTAGATCCGACGGATCGCCTCGGCGTCGTGGGGCTCGGCCAGGCGCAGCTGCATCCCGGGGATCGTAGACGGGGGCGCCACTGTTCAGGCCCCCCGGGTGCGGCTATGATCTTCCCTCTGCCGCTCGTCCGAGCTGCATTGCCCCTGTAGCTCAGTGGTAGAGCACCGCCATGGTAAGGCGGGGGTCGTGGGTTCAATCCCCACCGGGGGCTCGCCCATGGCGGCGTAGCTCAGTTGGTTAGAGCACACGGCTCATAATCGTGGGGTCGCCGGTTCGAGTCCGGCCGCCGCTACCAGTGTTCCGCAGTACCCGGGCAGTACGATGAACGACGACCCGAGGCCGTACCGGCCCCGGGCACAAGGGAGTCACCGTGGCAAAGAACGAGAAGCGCATCCAGGTCACTTTGGCCTGCGAGTCGTGCAAGCGACGCAACTACATCACGACCAAGAACAAGATGAACGACCGCGAGCGGATCGAGATGAAGAAGTTCTGCTCGTGGGACCGTCGCCACACGCTCCACAAGGAGACCCGCTAGGCGCCAGACCCGTCCCGCCCGGCCCTCCGGTCGGCGTCGGGAACTCCGCCTGGGACGGGCCCCGTCCCCGGTGGTAGCCTGTGACACCGCACTTGCGCTCGGAAGCCCGTGCGCGGCATGGCGGTGGACAGAGGGCAGTAGCTCAACTGGTAGAGCACCGGTCTCCAAAACCGAAGGTTGGGGGTTCAAGTCCCTCCTGCCCTGCTCTGCTCCCGTGACAGTGGCCGAACGAACCAGAAACAGCACGTGAACCGAGAACAGAAGCGACAGATGCAGAAGCAGGGCCAGGATCCCGAGGGGGAGACCGCGCCCACGCGCACCGCACAGCCTCGCAAGCCGGTCAAGCGCGAACCCTTCCGGATCGGTCAGTTCTTCCGGGAGGTACGCTCGGAGCTGCGGCAGGTGGCCTGGCCGAACCGTGCCGAGGTCATCAACTACACCACGGTGACCCTGTTCACGCTGCTGTCGCTGATGGCCCTCATCTTCGTCCTCAACTACGCCTTCGCAAAGGGCGTCCTCTGGCTGTTCAAGCCCTGATCGGTATGACTGTGACCCAAGACGGAACCACTGCCCCCATCGGTGACGAGCCGACCGCCGACGACGACGTCGAGGCGGTGGTCGTCGACGTCGCCGCCACGGAATCGACCGACGTCGTCGAACCGTCGGACGCCGAGGCCCTCGAGGAGGGCGCCGCCGATGCCGATGCCGATGCCGCCGCCGATGCCGAGGACGACGAGTACGAGGACGAGGAGCCCTTCGTCGTCAGCCCGTACGACCAGCCCGGCCGCTGGTACGTCGTGCACACCTATGCCGGGTATGAGAACAAGGTGAAGTCCAACCTCCACAGCCGTACGGCGTCGATGGGTATGGAGGACCGGATCTACGAGGTCGTCATCCCGATGGAGGACGTCGCCGAGTTCAAGAACGGCAAGAAGGTGATCGTCCAGAAGAAGGTGTTCCCGGGCTACCTCCTGTGCCGCTGCGAGCTGGACGACGACAGCTGGGCCGTGATCCGCAACACCCCCGGCGTCACCGGCTTCGTCGGCCCCGGTACCAAGCCGACCCCGCTGTCGCGCCGCGAGGTCGAAGGCATCCTGCAGGTCAAGGTGGAGGGTGGCGACGCCCCCGCCAAGCGCAGTCGGCCCCGCCTCGAGCACGAGGTCGGCGAGACCGTCCGGGTCAAGGAAGGTCCGTTCGCCGATTTCTCGGGCCAGGTCGCCGAGATCAACGAGGACCAGCTCAAGCTCAAGGTGCTGGTCAACATCTTCGGCCGGGAGACCCCGGTCGAGCTCGAGTTCAGCCAGGTCGCGAAGCTCTAGGGCTTCCCCCGCACCCACGTACTAGGAGACACACCGACATGCCCCCCAAGAAGAAGATCCTCGCGGTCGTCAAGATCCAGCTGCCCGCGGGTGGCGCCACACCGGCGCCCCCGGTCGGCACGGCCCTCGGGCCGCACGGCGTCCAGACCATGGACTTCGTGAAGCAGTACAACGCCGCCACCGAGAAGCAGGCCGGATCGATCGTCCCCGTCGAGATCTCGATCTACGAGGACCGCACGTTCTCGTTCGTGCTCAAGACCCCGCCTGCCGCCGCGCTGCTGCGCCAGGCCGCTGGGCTGGAGAAGGGCGCGGCGACCGCCGGTCGGGAGACGGTGGCCACGGTCACCGACGCCCAGATCACCGAGATCGCCACCATCAAGCTCCCCGACCTCAACACCACCGACATCGAATCGGCCAAGAAGCAGGTCGCCGGCACCGCCCGGTCGATGGGGATTTCCGTCGCCGGCTGAGGCCGACGACCACTCGAGACGACAGACGAAAGAGACATCATGTCCAGGGGAAAGAAGTACACCGCCAGCATCGCCGGCATCGACCGCCAGCACCTCTACTCGGCCAGCGAGGCCGTCGACCTGGTGAAGGCGTCGGCCAAGGCGAAGTTCGACGAGACCGTCGAGCTGGCCATCCGCCTCGGGGTCGACCCCCGCAAGGCCGACCAGATCGTCCGTGGCACCCTCTCGCTGCCGGCCGGGACCGGCCGTACCGCCCGGGTGGCCGTGTTCGCCGCCGGTGAGAAGGCTGCCGAGGCCCGCGCCGCCGGGGCCGACGTGGTCGGCGCCGACGACCTCGTGGCCCGGGTGTCGGGTGAGGGCTTCCTCGACTTCGACATCGCCATCGCCACCCCGGACCTCATGGGCCAGGTCGGTACCCTCGGCCGGGTCCTCGGACCCCGTGGCCTGATGCCCAACCCGAAGACCGGCACCGTGACCGACGACGTCGAGCGGGCCGTCCTCGAGTTCAAGGGCGGTCGGGTCGAGTACCGCACCGACAAGGTCGGGAACGTGCACATCCGGGTGGGTAAGGCCTCCTTCGACAAGGCCAAGCTGCTCGAGAACATCCACGCCGTCATGGACGAGATCCACCGGGCCAAGCCGGCGTCGGCCAAGGGTCGCTACGTCCGGGGCGTGACCCTGTCGTCGACCATGGGCCCCGGGGTCCACATCGACCCGCTGCTGGCCCGCCGGGTCGAAGAGGACCTGGCCGCCGCATCCGCCTGACCCCGGTCCGGGGCTCCTGATCCGCCCCGCCGGTCGACCCGGCTGGCCCGGCTGGCCCGGAGGGACCCGGTTCGGCTAGCATCTTCTTTTTCCCGATCTACAGAACTGCCGTAGACCTCCGGTGTACCGGTCACCCGGTACCGAAGGGACCCGAAGGGTCCGCCTGACGAGGCGTTCCGCTCCGAGCTCCCGTGCTCGTGGCTGGGCTCTCGATGGTGTCTGCGGCCCGAACCTGAGCGAACCGCTCGGTGGAGGCACGATGGACAATCCGAGGCCCGAGAAGGTCGCCGTCGTCGACGAGGTGCGTGAGCGCATGGACGCGTCCGACGGCGCCCTGCTGACCGAGTACCGCGGCCTGACGGTCGCCGAGTTGGCCGAACTCCGCCGCGAGCTCGTCGCCGCCGGTGGCGACTACAAGGTCTACAAGAACACCCTGGTGCGCCTGGCCGTGGCCGACACCCCCCGCGAGGGGATCAGCGAGCTGCTGACCGGTCCGACGGCGATCGCCTTCGTCGAGGGCGACGTCAGTGCCGTGGCCAAGGCCCTCCGGGACTTCGCCCGGGCCAATCCCAACCTGATCGTCAAGGGCGGGGTCGTGGGTGCGACGGTCATGTCGGCCGCCGACATCGACGTCCTGGCCGAGCTGCCGTCCCGGGAGACCCTGCTGGCCCAGTTCGCCGGCGCCCTCTCGGCCCCCCTCCAGCAGCTGGCCGGCCTGGTCCAGGCCCTGCCTCGCAACCTGGCCTACGGGATCTCCGCACTGGTGGAGCAGCGCCAGTCCGAGGCCCCGGCCGACGCGGCCCCCGTGGCCGACGAGGCACCGGCCGCCGAGGCCGGCGAACCGGAGGCGGTCGCCGAGGATGCCGGACCTGACACCGGGGCCACGCCCGTGGCCGACGAGGCACCGGCCGCCGACTAGTCGCCCACGCACCACCGATCGACCGCACCACCGAACAACCGCACCACCTACGCACCACCCGACAACGACACACAGGAAC
>Ga0302267_10001083_pt1 | contig 35132 bp, 23 predicted proteins | sample III_Bog_E1_3_FD_194555 | JGI IMG/M metagenome (GOLD analysis project Ga0302267, IMG submission 194555) | Peat permafrost microbial communities from Stordalen Mire near Abisko, Sweden - III_Bog_E1_3 | ecosystem: Environmental > Terrestrial > Soil > Wetlands > Peat | place: Sweden: Abisko...
AACTGACTTTCTTGTGGAGGAACGCAATGATCGCTATGCACGGTAGTACCGGTTTCGCGAAGCTTACCTGGAAGGATCGGCTGACGTCGGGCCTGCTGCTCGCCTGCTCTGGCATCCTGCTGGCCATACTCTTCCTCGCCCCCGCAAAGACCTACGCGCAGACGGGCGGTGAAGGCGCAATTCAGGGCACGGTACAGGATTCGCTCGGTGCTGTTATTCCTTCGGCAACCATCGTGGTCACCAATGTCAACACTGGCGTAGTCACCAGGCGGACTACGAGTTCGGCTGGCTTCTACAGCGTCACGCCGCTCATTCCGGGAACCTACTCGGTCCTGGTTTCAGCTGCAGGATTCAAAAGCTTCAAACAGGAGAATCTTGTCATTGACGCCATGCACGTCTCCGGTTTGAACGTCACCTTGAGCATCGGCGAGAGCTCTGAGACCGTGACCGTAACGGATGAGCCCCCGGCGCTGGAAACCACCAATGCAACGCTTGGCGGAACCATTGAAAATAACGTGTACACCGCGCTTCCGGTCATGATCTCCGGCCTGCAGCAGCGCGACATCACCCAATTCTCTAACCTGCTTCCCGGCGCACAGGTGCCTCCCGGCGGACGTTCGTCCATCATCGGCGGCACGGCGCAGCGGCTGGGTGAACTCTATGTGGATGGTCTTCCGCTGACGACGGCCAGCCAGCAGGGCGACAATCGGCCCGTCTTCAACATCGTCCCGCTTGAAGCCATTGACCAGGTACAGGTAGTCACCAGCGGCTTCTCGGCTGAGTATCAGGGCGCCGGCCTGGAAAACTACTCCACGAAGTCCGGAACCAACCAGTATCACGGTTCCGTCTTTGAATACATCCGTAATACAGCTTTTGACTCCTGGACGTTCTCAGCCAAACCCTGCGCCACCACAACGGGCTGCCCCAACACAACCAAGAAGGTCGTCAATGGCGTAGTCACTACAGTCTTCGGTCCCAAGACTCCGGAGCACCAGGACGAGTACGGTTTCACCATCGGCGGTCCTATCAGCATTCCGCATCTCTTCAGCGGGCGCGATAAGCTCTTCTTCTTTGGCACATTTGACCGCTTCATTTCCAGCCAGGGCGCCAACTTCACCGCAACCACCGTGCCCAGCACGCTGATGCGTAAAGGCGACTTCCGCGAGCTTCTGTCTGTAGCGAACGGCGGCTATGGCAATACGGCGGGCGTCAACTATCCGATCTATGACCCCACCACGCAGGCAAGCTGCACCGCCCACAGCACCACGGGCGCCTGCCGCTACCAGTTCGGCTATGGTCCCTCGGGAACCAACGGCCCGGCGGGTAATCCGGTGCTCACAGGAACGCCGAACGTGATTCCGTCCAGCGAACTTTCTCCGATCACGCAGTATATGCAGCAGTTCCTGCCCGCTCCCACGGTGGATACGACCGGTGTGATTACCAACAATTATCTCGGCGGTCTGCCGCAGGGCTATCACAACTGGATCTATTCGGGCCGCATCGATTACACGATTACGCCCAAGCAGCATCTGTCTGCGCTGCTGACGGGTGGTAATCGCCATGCTGTGCCGTACACGTCGACCAGTACATCCAATCTGCCGGTTCCCTATCTGGCCAGCACTATTTCTACCGTTGCCGGCCATTTTGCCGCGCTGGAGCACTCGTATGAGATAACGGATCATCTCGTCAACCAGTTCAAGTACGGCTTTATGAACTTTGGCGGCCCGCCGGTCCAAAATCCAACCTACGGCATTGCCCAGTATGCAGCGACCACTGCAGGTATCACAGGATTGCCCGCTGGACAGGCCGCCAGCAACTTCCCGATCGCCACCTTTGGCGGCAGCAATGCGCCTCTCGCCTGGGCATCGGTAAGCGGCGGCTCTAACAGCACCAGCTCAACGTCAGTCAGCGAGACATACACGCTCGTAGATAACGTCCAGTGGCTCAAAGGCCGCCATGCCATGAACTTTGGCGGGCAGTACCAGTGGCTGGAGATCAATTCCGATTCAGCGGATACCGGCTCCCTGCCGATCAACATTCCCTGGGGAACGAACTCCACCGCGAACCTGAGCGGATCGACCTGGGCATCCGGCACCGGCTATTCCTACGCCAGCTATCTCATCGGAGGAGTGGGTGGCAGTGGCTCCGTTGGCAGCACCAGTGTCACGCAACAGCCGTTCTCGGTTGTAGGCGGACGCTATCATCCATTCGCAATCTACTTCCAGGATGACTACAAGGTCACCCCCAAGCTCACGCTGAACCTGGGCCTTCGCTGGGATTACATTCCGACCTACACGGAGGCTTTGAACCGTTGGTCCTTCCTGAACCCAAACATCACCAATCCCAATACCGGCAACCTCGGCGCACTGCAGTTCGCAGGCAACTACGGCGGAGCAGGCGTGAGCTGCAATTGCAGCTCGCCGGTCAATAACTGGTACAAGAACTGGGGTCCGCGCTTCGGGCTGGCCTACTCTCTCGACAGCAAGACCGTTCTGCGTGCGGGCTGGGCTGTGCTCTACTCCCATGCCGGTGGTACAGGCGGTGCAGGTGGCGCTGGTGTTGGAACGGGTCAGACTGGATTCAACAGCACCGCGTCTTTCTCTGACAGCACCGCTGGCCCGGCCTTCTATCTGAATAACAACACGTCATTCGCCTCGCCGAATGCGAACTTTGGCGGGCCGGGTTATGTGCTCGCAGCACCTTCCGCCATCAGTGCGTATAGCCAGACGATTAATACCGGTTACTTTGTGTGCGCCGGCCAGACCGGAGCACCGTGCAATGGCACCACCGGCACCAGTGCAGGAAATGGCGGCAGCATTGCCTATCCTGACAAGTACTACGGCGGGCGCGCTCCGGAAATCTCCTTCTGGAACGTCGGCTTCCAGCGCGAAATCACACACGACATGACGTTGACCGTGAACTATGTGGGCACGCAAAGCCACTTCCTGTCCGGCGCCAGCAACATCCGCGGCCTGAACTCGAATCAGCTCAACCCCATTTACCTGAACCAGGCGCTTGGACCATACCTGAACCTGGCGGCTACCCCGACTAATATCACGAATGCCCAAAACGACAGCGGCATGACGCTTCCGATACCGTATTCGGGATATACCGCAGCCGCCGCACTCAACTCGAATGCAACCATCGCTCATATGTTGACATGGATGCCGCAGTACAGCGGCGTTACCGATACGTGGGGCAACGTAGCCAACGCGAACTATAACGCCCTGCAGCTTTCTCTTTCGCAGCGTTATGCCCACGGTCTGACGTTCACCGTCAACTATACCTACTCGAAGAACATTGACGACACCGGCACGGCCCGCAGCGGCTGGGCGATTCCAGCTTCAGCCACCACCAATGGCACAAGCTGGGCTCCCACCCGTATCGACCGTTCCCGCAGTGTCAACGATCTTCCCGAGTTGCTCACCATCTTCGGCGTCTATAAGCTCCCGTTTGGCAAAGGAAGCTTTGGCGGCAGCCACTTTGCGGTGCGCGCTATCGCCAGCGGCTGGCAGATTTCGGAGATATTCCAGTACTCGTCCGGTCTCGTTCTGCCCATCACCGGTACCTGCAACTCAACCCAGAACATCGGCCAGGGCCAGTGCATGCCGGACTACAATCCCAACTTCAAGGGAAGCCCGCGTATCAACGGCAATTGGGGACAGGGCGTAACCGCGGCGACCCTCGGCAGCGTCCACTACATCCAGGGATATATCTCCTCCCAGGGTGGCGGCTATGGAACAGACAAGAATGACGGGACGGCTCCTTCCTCAGGAACGATTCCCTGCGCAAACAGCGTTGGCCCGTTCTGCAACACCGGCAACTATGCGATTGGAAACGCGGCACGCACCGGCGCCTACGATCTGCGTGGTCAGAGTCCGTACCGCCTGACGATGTCTGTCAGCCGCACCTTCCCCATCTACAAGAGGATGGAATTTGTCTTCCGCGTAGACTGCCAGAACGTGACGAACCATACTACCTTCGGCAACAATGCACAGAACAACCAGATCACGACCAATGTGAATACTGCAACCTTTGGAGCCGTGAACTTTGCCAGTGCAGACAGCCGCGCCTTCCAACTCTCCGGAAGAATCAACTTCTAGGGAGATGCCGCACATGCTTTCCACTCGGGCGTGATGTCTAGCGCCCGAGTTTTTATTTCTGCGATAATCCACGCGAAGGAGCTTTATGCCGAACACACTTCCCCGCCTCTGCCTGCTCGCTGTCTTCTCGTTCGCATGCGCCGCCGCGGCGCAGTCAGGGCGCGATACGCGCTCTGCTGCCAACATGCCAACGGCGCAGGAGATACAGCATCCGCCGGCATCATGGGTGGACAAAGACACCGGCCACCGCGTGGTGCGGCTGACCAATGAGCCGGGTTCGGCGAGCTTCTACTTCAACGTGAACGCCTACACGCCCGATGGCAATGAGATGATCTACACCACGCCGGAAGGCATCTCTGTGCTGGACCTGAAGACGCTGAAGACTCGCAGCGTGGTGCAGGGCCATGTGCGCGCCATTGTGGTGGGGCACAAGACACAGAGCGTCTTCTACATCAAGCCGGAGGAAAATGCGCTTTATGTGACCAACGTAGACACCAAAGAAACGCGGATGCTGGGCAAAGTGCCTCCGCGGGGCAACATCGCCACGGTGAATGCCGATGAGACGCTGGCCGCCGGCACCTACGATGAGATCGATGCGCCGGATAAGCAGTACCGCCCGCCCGCCCGCAATGGCGCGGACCAGGCGCATCCGCTGGATCAGCCCGCGAACAAGGGCGAGATGATGGTCCACCGGCTGGCGGCCCGCATCCCGCTGGTGCTTTACACGCTGGACCTGCGCAACGGCAAGATCACTCCCCTGCTGCACAGCACGGACTGGATTAACCACCTGCTCTTCTCGCCCGCCGACCCGACGCTGCTGATGTACTGCCACGAAGGCCCATGGCAGGCTGTGGACCGCATATGGACCATCCGCACCGATGGAACGCACAACCAGCTAATGCATCAGCGCCACATGGCCATGGAGATCGCCGGGCACGAGTTCTGGGGATGGGACGGCGAGACCGTCTACTACGATCTGCAGACGCCCAAGGGACAGGACTTTTTTCTGGCGTCACTCAATCTGGCCAGCGGCGAGCGCACCTGGTACCACATGGATCGCAATGAATGGTCAATACACTTCAACGTGAGCAAGGATGCGGCGCTCTTTGCCGGCGACGGCGGCGACCCGGGCCAGGTGGCCAAAGCGCCCGACGGCGAGTGGCTGTATCTCTTCCGCCCGGAGTTGATCAAGAACACCGGACTCGCCAGCAAGGATTTTGTGAACCCCGGCATTCTGCACGCGGAGAAGCTGGTGAATATGAAGAAGCACAACTACAGGCTGGAGCCGAACGTGAACTTTACGCCGGACCAGAAGATGCTGATCTTCCGCTCCAACATGTTCGGGCCAACGTATGTCTTCGGCGTAGAACTTGTGAAAGCCAAGCCCTAGCGCGCGCTATACGGCTTGATGACTTTGCCCCGGGCGGAGAAATCCTTCTTCACCGGATCACGGGGCAGCGCTTTCAAGCCCGCTACAACGCTCTCCGCATTCATCACTGCACCGGCCAGGGTGGTGTGCGTGTGCGGATCGCCGAAGAGCGGTTCCACCGCCGCGGGGCCCAGTGCATCATATTTGCGCGCCGTGATCTCGTTCAGGTCAATGAATCCGGCGTGCTGCTGTTCCGCTACCTGCCGGGCCCAGCCGCCATACGTGGCCTCGCCGCGAACGATCTTTCCATCCTGCCAGATTTTGCGCGGCACCAGCGAACAGATGACCGGGATAGCACCCCGGGCGCGCGCCTGCACAACGTACTGCGTCATGTACCAGCCGTAAGTGTGCACCGTCTCATCATTTTTGGTAATGGGATTGTGAATCTCCCTGGTCTCATCGCCAATGCCGGGCAGGCTGCCCCGCGCCCGCGTCGGCTCATCCGCCGCGCCGCCGTCATTGTGGCCAAACTGGATCAGCACCACGTCTCCCGGCTTCAGCAGCGCCAGCACATCGGCCCAGTGCCCTTCCGTAATGTAGGTGCGCGAGCTGCGGCCGCCAATCGCACGATTCACGATGTTGATCTTGCCGGTGTCAAAATACTGCGCAAGCTCATCGCCCCAGCCCATCTGGTTATTCGCACCGTCGCCGTGACCGTTGCGCACGGTGGAATCGCCCACCAGGAAAAGTGTGGGCAGTTTCGGGTTGGCTGCTGACGGCAGCACCACCTGCTCCTGCACACGCGGATCGGTATTCACCGCAGTCTGCTGTGCGGACATACGCTTCACTTCGCTGGCAGCCAGCAGAAATGCGCCCACGCCATAGTTGTAGCTGGAGCCCGGCGGATACCACGCCGGCTCCGCGCCCGTCTGCTGAATGCAGCCTAGCCTGCCGTCAGCATAGATGTGCTGCACGATGCCGGCCCACGCCTTTGCAATCACCGGCTGATACGTGGCCGCATCGAGTGTGCCGTTGTTCACGCCCCACGCCATGGCGTATACAAACAGCGCGGAGCCGGAGATCTCCGGCAACGGATAGTGTTCGGGATCGAGCAACCCTGCGTGCCACAGACCATCGGCGCCCTGCAACGAAGCCACGCGCACCGCCATCTCACGCAGCTGGTTCACATAGAACGCACGATGCGGATCATCCTGCGGCAGATACTGCAGCGTCCGCACCAGCCCGCCCATCACCCAGCCTTCCCCGCGCGACCAGAATATCTTCTCGCCGTTGGCCTCACGCTTTGTCAGATAACTGGCGTCGCGCGCATACAGATGTTCCTGCTTGTCGTAGAGCAGGTCAGAGGTGCGCTGCCACTGTGCGTCGAGATAGGTGATGTATTTGGGATCGTGCGTCGCAGCATACATACGCGCCCACACCGGCGGCGACATAAACAGCGCATCGCACCACCACCACGGAATCCGCGCGTCGCCCGGCTTCAATGTGTCCAGCCCGATCAGTGAATCCAGGTCGGCGCGCGCAGGCGCAATCATGGCGGCGTCGCTCTTATCACTTTGCAGATACAACTCCAGGTACGTCTGCGCAACACTCTGGTCATCGGCGTTAGGCAGCCGCGCACGCAGCTGCCACTGGTACTTCTGCGCCATCGCCATCATGGCAGCGCGGTACTTTGGATCGCCGGTTGATTCCGATGCTGCCATGAATCCGCTGTACTGCACGCTCCACGTCCATATGCGATCAAAGTACGGCTGCGAGCGCGCCAGATCCCAGTCCGCCACTTTGCGCATCGCCTTGTCAATGGCCGCGGGCGTCAGCGCCGGGGACAGGTCCGTCGCCAGGGGGCCGGGGTTCAACGGCGCATCGCCAAAGTTCCGCGCCGTGTCTTTGTCAATGTCAGCCTGTTGCGCGGGCGTGGGCGCAGGATATTTCCGCGTCTGCGCAACCGCTGCAATGCCGGCGAACAAAGCTGCAACCAGCAATATTCTTGCAGAGAGTGAATTTTTCATGGCTTCTTCTCCGGCGAGGGTTGCGGCAATCCGGTCACGTTAACGCTGTCCGTCAACTTCACCGTGCTGCCGTCGGCGATCTTCAAGGACACATCGGCGAAGGTCCAGTCCTTCGCATCGGCAATATACCCTGCGTGCTCCACCTGGATATTCAGATGGTCGAAATGGAATCGCTCCAGCGGTGCGGAGGGATACGCATCCACTTCAAATGCAGTCTTCGCGCCCGCTGCGGTGATGTTCCAGATGTGCACATCATGCACGTGCGCAATGCCCTGCGCCTCCGGCACCGGCGTCGCCAGCGTCTTGTAGTACGCAGGATACTGCGTGATGCCGTCGGGAATCTTTGCATAGCTATAGCTCGGATTCCAGTTCATGGTGATGCGCAGAACCACCGGCGTTCCGCTCATCGTGATGTCGTGGATGCGGATATTTTCCGCAAATCCGCCGCGCGTGTGTGCGGATTTGAAAAGAATTCCGACGGGCACTGCTGCCAGAGTCTTCAGGTTGTAGGCTTCAATATTGCGGAAACCACCCGACGTCTCGCTGCCAAACGTCACCCCCGCAGCGCCCTCGCGCACAATGGAATCGCGCAGCACCACATCTTCCGTAGGCCGGTTAACGCGCAGCCCATCAGAATCTCTTCCCGCCTTCAGACACAGCGCATCGTCATTCACTGCGATGTCAGCGTGCTGCACCAGAATCTTCCGCGAAGAATCGATATCGACGCCGTCCGTGCTGGGTCCGTGACCGCCTTCGTTATTGCGGATGGTGATGCCGTCGACGAGGACATCATGCGAGTAGCAGATGTGCACGGTCCAGAAGCCGGAGCGGCGCAGGTTCAGGCCCTGCAGCTTCACATCCGATGAATTAAATATCTGGATAAGCCGCGGCCGCTGGGTATCGTAATCCGCCGCCCAGCGCAGGCCCTTGGCATCGTCTATCTTGCGCAGTGCCCAGTAACCGTCCCACCAGATCTTGCCATCGCCGTCGATCGTGCCTTCACCGGTGATTGCCGCATGCGTCTGCTCGTATACATTCACCAGCGCGGCGGGCCAGGTCATCTCTATGCCCGCGACGCGCGTCGGCATGAGTGGATAGTCCTGCAGCCGCTGCGAGCCCAGCAGCGTAACGCCCTTGTCAATCCGCAGCGTCACGCTGCTCTTCACAAAGATGGAACCCGTCAGATAGGTGCCCGCCGGAAAAATCACCGTCGAACCTGCATGCAGCGCAGCGGCATCGATCGCGCGCTGAATCGCAGCCGTGTCCAGCGTGTGGCCATCTCCCCTGGCGCCGAATGCGCCCACGCTCACGGTCTCAGCAGCGCCATGCAGCGCCGCCCATAGTGCCGCCGCTGCAATCCATCGTTTCATCTGCATGATTAATACTTCTCCAGAAGAATCTTGCCGAGAATACCCGACGGCAGCGGCTGCAAATGATCCGTATCCTGCGGAACAAAGCGTTGGCCGTAACGCGCCGTCAACAGGTGATAATCAACCGGCGCTCTGCCGCTCAACATGTTGATAGCCGTGTTGGCCACCTGAATCTCGATCTGGTTTTCACCCCTGTGCAGTGCGCCGGTCAGATCAAGCGTATAGGGCGGGCTCCAGACCGAACCGATGCGCTTCCCGTTCACCCACACCACGGCGGCTTCGCGCACGGGGCTGTCCAACAGAGCCCGCGTGCCGTGATTGTCGTTCGGATCGGGCGCAATGGGTGTGCCTTCGCCAAAGTTGAGCGTAAGCGCGTGCATACCGGCCAGCTGCTCCCCGGTCAGCATCCTGTTTTTGTGTAGGTGGCAACACCCGAAAAATACCGCAGTGCTGGAGTCGCCGACCAATCTCCCGGCGTATCGATCTTCTGCGCGGCAGTGGCCTTGTCCCCGCGCTCGGCATAGGTGACGGCCCAGCCCTGCGTCCAGTCAGCGATCTCGCTGGGCGCAACGAGCGGTACTACGGGCTTGGCATCGACTGCCGTGTCGCTCAGTACGATAACGCACGATTCATACGGTGCCAGGTGCAGGGCGACACTCTGCCCCGCGGCCTTTTCTACATCGCCGGAGATCGGATTCCACAGGGAGACATTTTTACGCGGCGCGCGAAATGCTGCTGAAGCATTGACAGGCTCATTGGATGTGTTCGCGACAAAATAAATATCCGCGTCAACCAGCTTGCGATGAAGAAACCCGACCACACGATTGCCGCTGCTCAGTGTCACATCCGGAGCGAGAGCACGGTGCAGAGCCTCGCCCAGATCGCCATCGTTCTTGACACGCTGCGCATTCGCATTGCCGCTAAACAGCTGCTGTGACAACTTCTGCACCACCGCTGTGTCAGCCTCTGCGTGCAGAAATCCCGGTGCCCGGCTGGGTGTGCTGCCGACGGCAATCACCTTGCCGCCACGCGCGCTGTAGGCGGCAATGGCCTGTATCGTCTCCGGCGAGAGACGCTCCACATGCGGCAGCACCAGCACGGGATAAGGAATACCCACGTTGCGAATAGACTCCGCATCGACATAATCCTGGTTGTAGCCTGCGCTCTCAATCTGCTGCGTCAACTCATCGGTCATGTATGACTTCATGCCATCGGAGAGGCTCGCCTTGCCGGGCACAAACTTCGCATAAACATCATCATCGGGCAGCAGCATGGCCACGTCATTCGCGGGCTGTCCCTGGCGCAGCAGATAACTCGTGCGCTGCAGATACTTCATCACGTCGGGCATCACAATCCACCACGGATTGTGATCGCTGAATACAGCCGCTGCGTAGAATGACCAGCCCGGCTCAGCCACATCGGGCGGCGTATAGGGCCAGCCGTGGCCGATCAACTGATTGATCCCCTGCAGAAAGAAGCGGTCCGCCTCCGCCTTCATATCCAGCGGCGTGGCGCGGAAGGCGGGCGAATGCAGCCAGGTCCACGTCTCAGACGATGTGATGGGGCGGCCATACAGATGGCTGGCCGATGTGGCCCAGCGCGTAAAGGAAAAACTCTGCCACTGCGGCCCCTCGCCCTCCGGCAGCGCCACCAGCCGATTGCTCGACATGGATGCCGGCGGGAAGCCATAGTTCTGCGCGCGGAAGCGGGTGTGGTGCGCGGTGGCCCAATCGTTGACCGGCGTCAGGTAGCGCTCATCCAGCAGCTCGGTCAGCGTCATACCCCAATCGTGCCGTACCTCCGCGGCCACTTCGCCTGTGCCCGCGGCCAGCAGCGGCAGGTAGGGCGTCAGATCGTATCCGCGGCGGCGCTGGAATTCCGGCAGAAGATCATCGGTCCAATCGGCGCCGTACACTTCCAGGCTGTCGCTGAAGACCGCATACGGCGGCGTATCGCCAAAGGCCTGCAGCAGACGGTCCGCCACGGTGTGCAGATGATCTTCCACCGCGGCTTTGCTGTAATGATCGAGCACGAAGCCTTCAGCGCCCACTGCCGGACGCTTCACCTGCTGCGCCGTTCGCCCGGCAATGTAGAAGACCAGCACGCGCGCTTGCGGCACAGGCGCTACGCTGATGCGGCCATGCTCCGGTGCAGCCTGAACCTGTCGCAGGCCGGCTACGTTGTAACTCTTCGCCGAGCCTGCCCCCGCAAACACGGTAATCAGTTTCTCGCCATTCTCCAGCGCAGGAACTTTTTCTGAGGCAGCATTCGCCGGCAGGTCCACCGCCACCATGCGCAGGCACGCGGACGCGTGATCCACGGGAACGTAGTCGCCGCCGTAAGGCCAGCCGCTGGCCAGCGTCATGTCCATGCGCATGCCGTTGGCGCGCGCGGTCTCCGCTGCAAACTTCACATCGCTTAGAAATTCATCGGAGAGATACGGCGCGTTGTGAAATCCTTTCGCCGCATCATTCAGCGCCAGGGGATAGACCGGCTGCACCTCAAAGCCGCCAATGCCGCCGGTCTTCATCGCCAGAATCTCACGCTCCAGTTCGGGCCTGGTGACTGCAGGGCCAAACCACCACCAGCGCATCATGGGGCGCGCATAATCGGGCGGCGCAGCAAAGTGCTCGCGCACGGCCGCGATATTCTGCTCCGGCGCGACCTGTGCCCGCGCGCTCGCGAACAGCACTGCAACCGCCGCCGCACCCAGACCTATATGGCGATACCGCATCCACGCACGCGCCATCGCAGCCTCCCTCGGCAGAGCCTTCTTGATTTACTTGCCTACAGCGGCAGCCGCTACGGGGACAGGCGCGTTCAGAATCGGCTCCATGCGCCCCTGCAGCATCTGCGGCTTTGTCTCCGCGTCAAAGATATCGAGGATCACAATACGGTTTTCGCCCGCATGCAGCCATGGGCCGGGAAGATACAGCGTCTTCTGCGGTCCTTCATTCCAATATCGCCCCAGAGCATGTCCGTTGACCCACACCGCGCCCTTGCCCAGCGCGGAGACATCCAGAAACGTATCGCCGACCCTGGCCACGTGGAACGTTGCCGATGCGAAGTGCGGACCGGCGACAGTCTTCGCGCTGCCGCGGTCAAGCTTCATCACCGTCTCCGGCTCCATCGGCAGCGAATAGTTCTCCCAGTTCTCCAGCGGCTTGCCGGCCAGTGTAACGGAATGCGTGATGCCCTTCACTTCGCTGCTCATCATGTGGGTGGAATTGATGCGCCCGGAGTTCTCCACCAGGATATCCAGCCGCGCACCCTTCGGCGCCTGCAGCGGAATGCGATCCTGCTTCAGTCGCCGGTCCACCGTGCCGGCCAGCTTGCCATCAACGTAGATGCGCGCATAGTCCTGCACTGCATCCAGCACCAGCTCACCAGCGGCAGGCGCTTCCAGTTGCTTGCGATAGAGAATGTAGCCGTACGCCTGGCCCATCGCTTCCATCGTCAGCGGCAGCTTGCTGCGCACCGGCATGGGCAGGTGATCCCAGAGCGAAGTCGCCTGCCCAACCGCGAACGGCGCAACCGCAATGACAGGAGCCACCGGCGGAAGCGGAGGCAGCGGAGCATTCGCGTACTTTGCCAGCGCGTCGCGGTATGCATAGAACTTCGGCGTCGGATGCCCGGCCTCATCCAGCGGCGCATCGTAGTCGTAGCTGGTCACGTCCGGCAGGTACTCATTGCCAGTCCAGCTTGCGCCAGCCATGAATCCAAAGCTCGTGCCGCCGTGAAACATGTAGATATTGATGGAAGATTTGTGGCTGAGGATATAGTTCAGATCCTCCACCTGCTTGTCAGTGGGGCGCGTCTCATGCGGATGCCCCCAGTGATCGAACCAGCCGGGCCAGTACTCCGTCACGAAGGGCGGCTGCGCAGGCCGCTGCTTCGCCAACGCCGCCAATCCCATCTCCGCGTGACCGGTGCCGAAGTTCACCCCCGACGTAACCCCGTCCAGCGAACCCGCATCCAGCGCCCTGGACGGATTCACCGTGTACAGCATCGCATCGGTCCCGTTAAATCCGGAGCGCACAAAGATGTCTTTCAGGTGCTGCATGTACTTTTTGTCGTTGCCGTAGTTGCCGTACTCATTCTCAATCTGTACGGCGATGATGGGTCCGCCACGCCCGATCTGCAGCGGCGCCACCTCTTGCGCCAGGCGCGTAATCCAGCGCTCCACCGGCACCATGAACGCGGGATCATCCGTGCGCAGCGCCGTCTTCATCTTCGGATCGGCCAGCAGCCACGATGGGTAGCCGCCCATCTCCCACTCGGCGCAGGAGTACGGGCCGGCGCGCAGCAGCACATTCAGGTGTTCGCTCTGCGCCAGGCGGATGAACGCGGCGAGGTCATGGTCGCCGCTGAAATCAAACACGCCCGGACGCGGCTCATGCACATTCCAGAAGACGTAGGTCGCGATGGTGTTCAGCCCCATCGCCTTGGCCATCTCCATGCGCGCCTTCCAGTACTCGCGAGGAACACGCGTGTAGTGAATCTCGCCGGAGAGCACCTGGATGGGCTTGCCGTTGAGGGCGAAGTGGTCCCCTTCGATGACGAAGCTATGGGCCGGCGGCTGCGCCGTCGCGGCGCTCCATCCAGCCGCTACAAGGGCAGCAAGTGCAACACGAAGCAAAATCTTCCGCATAGGCGAAACTCCCGTCAGAACAGGGTACATCCAGCCGAAACTCTATGGCAGCGGAGGGAATAGTGTCAATAGACAAATAATTTCCACACGAGATTAGCGTCGCCAGAGACTCACCGGCTCGGCCCGCTGCGACCGGCCCAGCTCCGCGGCCCAGGCGCAGGTGGCGCGCCCCAGCGGCATGGTGATGCTGCCCCGCTCCAGGGTGGCCAACTGCACGGCAAAATTGCCCAGGGTCGAGCACTCCGTCCCGGCGAGGTGCACCTCCAGACCAGTCGCTTCAGCCGTCAGCCGGTTCAGCAACTGGTTCCGGCTGCCTCCTCCCATCACGTGCAGCCTTCGCAGCTTCTTTCCGGTAATCGCTGCCACGCGCTGCAGCACCTCGGCATAGCGGGCCGCCAGGCTATGAAAAATCAGTGAGGCCATCGCCGGAGCATCCGCAGCCAGCGGACTGATCTCTGCCAGACCGCGGCGGCGCAGCTGCGCATTGATGCGCTCCGGCATCCATCCCGGCAGCAGTAGATCAGGATCGTCCACATCCAGCAGAAACTCCGGCGCAGGCAGCAATGCGGTCGCCGCAATCAGTTCCGTCAGGTCGATGTGCGCGCCATCCTGGTTCCATTGCTCCATACACTGCCGCAGCAGCCACATGCCGTTCACATTCTTATGGAAGCACACGGTGTCATCCGCGCCGCCCAGGTTGGTGAAGTTCTCAGCGCGCGCGGCATGGTCATTGATAGGCGCATGCAGCAGCGTACCCACCAGCGACCAGGTGCCGGAGCTGATGTAGGCCCAGTCATCCCCTGTATCAGCGATTGCTGCAATCGCAGACGCTGTATCGTGGCACGTCGGGGCGATAAGGCGCGTATCCGCGAGCGCCGGCAGCGCAGCCAGCGGCCCGCGCAGCTTACCCAGATCTCTTCCCGGCTTCACAATCGGTGGGGCCACGCTCAGCTCGCAGCCCAGCGCCGCGAATATTTCGCTCGACCACTCGCCGTTCAGTCCGACCATCTGCGTATGCGTCGCGTTGGTCTTCTCTGAGACAGCGTCGCCACCGTAGCGGTACAACACATACTCCGGCAGATTCAGCCAGCGGCAGGCCCGCAGTGGCGCGGCATCCGCCGCCATCTGGTAGACAGTGTTAATCCGTAGAATCTGGATGCCGGTGAGCGCGCGCATGTGCTCTGCCGAAATTTTCCGGTGCAGCAGATTCTCCGCCGCAAGGGTGCGTTCATCGCGATAGCAGAAGGGGTCGGCCACCGGCGTGCCGTCGTCGCCCAGGCGCACATAGTCCACCGCCCAGCCGTCCACCGCGAGCGAGCGGATGCCCTCCGCCGCGATCTCTGCGCACAGCTTCAACCCGTGGTCCAATCCCGCAAGAATCGTCTTCAGATCCCAGCGCAGTCCATCCGCTGTTTGCACGGCGTGATTCGGAAAACGATGCACCAGCTTCATCTGCGCGGCGCCGTCTATCCAGCGCAGCAGAGAGACCCTGCAACTCTCCGCGCCGAGGTCCATGGCAACCAGCGCGCGCCGGTCGCTCGGCAACACCGCAGCGCCCTGCCGTGTGGAGCTCATCTCAGATACGCCTCGGTCAGCCCGCCATCCACCGGGATGAGATGACCGGTGGTGACCGGCGCCCGCGGGCCGCCGAGGAACAGAATCGCCTCAGCGCAATCCTTCGGATCGATCGGCACATGCGTCAGCGTGCGCCTGGCGTAGAAGGCAGCCAGCAGATTGCGCAGCTCGTCATCGCTGCCCGCTTCGTCAAACGCAATGCCGTACTTGGTCAGCGAAGCCTTCACCCGGTCGCGCGGGAACATGGTTGATCCCTTCACCACTGTTGCCGGGCAGATGCCGTTCACGCGCAGCAACGGAGCATAGGCCACCGCAAGCTCACGCACCAGATGGCTCAGCGCCGCTTTGCTCACGTCGTATGCCTCAGTACCGCGCTTGGGCACCACGGCATTGGCTGAACTGGTCAGCACCATGCTGCCCGGTACATTCTGCGCCTTGAAGATCTTCATCGCCTCATCCGTCAGCAGGTAGTTCGCCGTTACGTTCACCTCCAGCGTCAGCGCCCACTGCGCATCGCTGATGGTGCCGTCAGGCGACGAGGGAAACCTCGCCGCAGTATTAATCAGCAGGTCAATGCCGCCGAAGGCCTTGATGGTCACATCCAGCGCCGCGCGAATCGCCTCACGCTTGCGGATGTCAATTGCCGCGGCCACCGCACACTCCCTGCCGCCAATTGCCTTCGCTTCATCGGCCACCTTCTGCGCCGCCTCCAACGAGAGATCGGCCACCACGATGTGAGCACCGCGCGCCGCTGCCAGCAGAACCGTCTCGCGCCCGATACCGCTGGCGCCGCCCACGACCAGCACAACGCGGCGGCTCAACTCTTTCTCCGGCGGCTGGCGGCGAATCTTCGCCTCTTCCAGCGCCCAGTACTCAATACGGAATGCCTCACTCGGCGGCAGCGCCACATAGTTCTGATACACGGTGAAGGCCTTTGTGGGCGCAGCCGGACCAGCCTGCGGAAGATCCGGCGGACACTTGCCCTCATCCATCGCGCCCGCGCCTTCCATCACGTGAATAGCATTGCGGTAAAACTCACCAGTCACGCGCGATTCCATCTTGTTCTTGCCGAAGCTGAACATGCCGATGCCCGGAACCAGCACCACCGTCGGGCTGGCGTCGCGCATCGCCGGCGAACCTGTAGTCGCATGCGTCTTGTAATACTGCGCATACTCTTCGCGATAGGTCTGCAGCGCTGCATCCACCTTCGCTTCCAGCGCAGATTCATCGCTCGCGGGGTCCCACGCCACAAACAGCGGACGGATCTTGGTGCGGATGAAGTGGTCCGGGCAACTCGTGCCCAGGTGCGCCAGCGCCTGCGCCGCGTTGGAATTGATGAACGCCAGCACATCCGGCTCATCCGTAAACGTGCCGATCACACGCTGGCGGGCGGAGACGCGTCCGCGCAGAATCGGCATCAGCCGCAGCGCAACCGCCTCGCGCTCCTGGTGCGGCTGGTGCTTCGCGCCGCCAAAGCTCGCCGTCTTCTTCGCGCCGTGCTCGCTGATGAACTGGCCCAGCTGGTCAATGATGGTGATGGTGTTTCGATAGCTTTCGCGCTGAGTATCGCCCCACGTGAACAGACCGTGCCCGCCCAACACCACGCCGTCGCAGCCGGGCACTGCGGCCACCGCCTGACGCAGCATCATCGCCAGCTCAAAGCCCGGGCGCTGCCATGGCACCCACACCATCCTGTGGCCAAAACGCTGATTGAACTCTTCCATCTTCTCGCGGCCATTGGCCGATGCCGCCAGCGCAATTCCCCAGTCAGGATGCAGATGATCGACATGCGCAAAGGGAAGAAATCCGTGCAACGGCGTATCAATGGATGCGGCCACGGGATTATTGCCGAAGGTGCACAGCGGATACATGGCGACGATCTCATCCTCGCGCGCAACTCCCTGGTAGCTCTTCTCCAACGCCAGCACCTTATCCAGATACAGCGTGGCAAATCCTTCGCGCCTGATGCTGCCCAGGTCGCCGCCCGATCCCTTGACCCATAGAATTTTTTTGGTCGCGCCATCCAGCGGATCGACCATGTCGAGTTTCGAGCTGGTGTTGCCGCCGCCGAAGTTCGTCAGGCGCAGGTCTGAGCCGAGCAGGTTGGAGCGGTAGCGCAGCAGTTCGGGTGCGTCGAGCGTGGAGGCGATCGTCTCATCCCAACGATCTTCAAGGAAGTGAAGTTTACCGGGGTTCGTCATGGAGTGCCTGATTTCCTAATCAATGTCATGCCGCGCAGGCGGCACGCACAGCACATTGATACTTTCACACGGAAGGGTAAGCGGGCAATAGGGCAACTATTTCAATAGGGATAAATACTGTTCGCTGCCCTATTTGCGCGCTCGCCTGGTAACTGCCGCGCTGACTGCTGCCGCAGATGCTCCCGCCGCTTCTTCCAGCATGCGTGCAGCCGCGTCCGCGGTGATTGCGTGGTGCTCGGCATAGTTGTAGGGGGCGATCTTTTCGCCGCGCAGCAGCGCCAGGCCCAGGTCAATCAGCTTAGGGCCATACGCTTCATGTGAGATGGATGCAATCGCAGGGCTGCCCGCGCGCTGCATCTCGGCCATCATCTCCGGCACGCAATCCTGCCCCACCACGGCCACCTGCTTCTCACGGCCAAGCTCGCGCACCGCCTCAATCGCTCCCATCGCGCTGGTGTCATTCGCGGCCGCGATCAGAATATGTTTGTCCTTCGGATGGCGCTTCAGAAAATCCAGGATGACACGATAGCTCTCGTCCCGCATGCCACGGCCATCGATGCGCACGAAGGCTTCGACCGGCAGGTTGGGCAGCCGCGACTTCACACCTTCGAACGCGCCGGTGATGCGGCTCTGCACCAGCTGGCCCGCCTTTTCCAGGTCCAGGCCAACGGTCCAGCTCACATGGCCTTCCCATCGGCTCAGCGCGAAATCTGCCAGCAGGTTACCGGCATCCACACCGGCGCGATAGTTATCCACGCCAAAATACGTCGCCCGGGGGTGCGGAATATCGACAGCGATCAGCGGAATGCCCGCCCCGGCAATCTTGTCTGCAATGATTGGCGCCACGTGCTCATCAATCTGGAACTCGATGACAATGTCCACGCGCTCGCGGATGAACGTCTCCGCGTTTTCAATCGCAGCGTTCGCTTCATATTTGTTATCCAGCACCAGCAGGTCCACGCCCACGGCCGCAGCCGCCTCGCGCAGGCTGGCGGTCACGGCTTCAGAGAACGGCATGTCAGCGCTCTGGCTGCCAAAGCCGAAGCGCAGCTTCTTGGGGCTGGCGATGTGCCGGTAGGTGCGGTCCGCGCCCTGCGCCACATAGCCGCGGTGCACCAGCGTCTTCAGAATTCTGTAAACGGTCGTCTTGGAGATGCGGGTGCGCTTGTGAATGGCCTCCAGCACCATGGGCTCATTCGAGTTCTGCAGAAGCTCCAGGATGTCCAGCGCCTTGGTCAGTACCGGGATCAGGTACCGGCGCTTGCTCTTTTCTTTCACCGCCATGCTTACTCCGTCCGGACGCGCTGGCAGAAAACAGCACGCACACGATGTAATTTCCCTAATGGATTTACGCCTTCAGCATAGCACCGGCCAATTCCTTATGCATAGGAGCTTTGGGACGCGGTATTCTTCGCCTGGCGCTCGACCGTGATGCGCTCCACGTAGCCGCCGGACCGTAGCGCCGCCAGCGGATCGGGGGCCAGCCCGCGCTGTTCGCGCCACTCGCGTACCAGCGGGCGCACATCCTGCCAGAACGCGCCGCGGAAGAGCTCTTCCGCCTCCACCAGCCGGCACGAATCCTGCAACTCCGCGAGCTGTATCTGGTCCACCAGCGCTGCTTTGGCGTAGAGCTCCTGCGCCATCATCACGGTCTGCACCATCGCCTCCATCTTCCCTTTCAGGTTGTGGCTCTGATCAATCATGAACGCCGGTGCGCTGCTGGAGCCGTTGGCGAATTGCTCCGCATGAATCTCGTGGAAGATGCGAAAGATCTGGTAAGGATCGATCGAACCCAGCGTCAGATCGTCGTCAGCATACTTGCGGTCGTTGAAGTGGAAACCGCCCAGCATCTTCAGCTCCAGCAGCCACGCCACGATCTGCTCAATGTTGGTGCCCTGGTAGTGATGGCCCGTATCCACCAGCACGCGCGCCTGCGGCCCGGCACTGCGCGCCAGATCGAGCGCCATGCCCCAGTCCGCGATATCGGTATGGTAGAAAGCCGGTTCAAACGGCTTGTATTCGACCAGCATAGTCTGCCCCGGAGCGAGCGCTGCATGGGCAGCCTGCAGTGCCTCCTTCATCCAGCCGATGCGCCTCCGGATGCTCTGGCTGCCGGGGTAGTTCGATCCATCCGCCACCCACAGCGAAACCTCAGCCGCGCCCAGCGCTTTGCCTATCTCCACCGAATCCAGCAGATGGCGGACCGCTTTCTGCCGGATCTCCGCACTCGGATTGCAGATGGAGCCGAACTTGTACTCCTGCTCCTGAAAGAGATTGGGATTGATTGACCCCGCGCGTATGCCGGTCTTCTTTTCCAGCGCCTGGATGCCGGCGGCATCGGCGACGCCGTTGGGCAGATCCCACAGCACGTGCAGCGCCAGCGTGGGCGTAATGCCGGTCAGCCGGTTCACTTCAGCCGCGTCAGCAAACTTTTCTTCAATGGTGGTCGCCGCGGCCGCCTGCTGAAATTTGCCGAAGCGGGTGCCGGTGTTGGCAAATCCCCACGACGGTATTTCAATGTGGAACGCATCCAGTGCGCGGAAGACCTTATCCCTGAGCGGTGCTGACATCGTACCCATCCTTTACGGCGGCAAGCAGCGCCGGGTGCTGATTCATCTAAAAACTATAATACCTATTGAAATAAGCGTAAGACTCGCTGGAATTCTAACGCCTGGGCCGGCAAGACAGTCAAGCTATTTCTTCAATAGGCAAATTGTTTCCAAACGTCAACTACGTCAGGTACTATGTTTCCGCTGCCGGAAATAAGATGGTTCTCAGCTCCGGATTATGCGCGAGGGCAGATGGGTCCTAATCCCTTTATCGGCGTTATCTACCACTGGCTCGGCGGCCTGGCCTCTGCCAGCAACTTTATTCCCTTCCGCGGCATTAAGCGATGGTCCTGGGAGATCTACTGGATCATTCAGGGCATTGCCGCATGGCTGGTTGCCCCCACGCTGATCGCCAGCCTCTTCGTTCCGCATGTCTTCAGCATTCTTCATGCCGCGCCGCCGGAAAGTCTCGGCTACGCCTTCTTCTGGGGCGTGCTCTGGGGCATCGGCGGACTCACCTTCGGGCTCGCCATCCGCTACCTCGGCCTGGGGCTGGGCTATGCGATTGCGCTCGGCCTGTGCACCGCCTTCGGTACGCTCATCCCGCCCATCATGCACGGCCAGATGCGTACCATCCTGATGGAGCGCTCCGGCCGGGTCATCCTGCTGGGCGTGGCGATGTGCCTGGTGGCGATTGCCATCAGCGGCGCGGCCGGCTACTCCAAAGAATCCGAAATTACGGAAGCAGAGAAGACGGCCACCGGCGAGCGCGACTACTCCTTCGGCAAAGGCCTGCTGGTCGCGGTCTTCGCCGGCATCATGAGTTCCTGCTTCGCCTTCGGGCTGGATGCGGGCAAGCCCATCGCCGTCCTGACACGCAACCAGCTGCTGGCGGAGGGGCGCGCCGATCTCTGGGCCAATCTGCCGGTGCTGATCGTGGTGCTGTGCGGCGGTTTTCTGACGAACTTCGTATGGTCGGCCATTCTCATCGCGCGCAACCGTTCCCTCGCGCAGTTCGCCGGACAGCCGGGTGAAAATCCCATGGGTGCGCCCGATGCTCCCGGTGACATCTCGGCCACAGCCCGCATTGCCCGGCCGGTGCTGATCGCCAACTATCTGCTGGCCGCGTCGGCAGGCATTATCTGGTACTTCCAGTTCTTTTTCTATTCCATGGGCACCACCAGGATGGGCAAGTACGACTTCGCCAGCTGGACGCTGCATATGGCGAGCATCATCATCTTTGCTACTCTTTGGGGAGTGGCTCTGCGCGAGTGGAAGGGCACCAGCCTGCGCACTCGTATTCTGGTCTCCTGCGGCCTGCTGATGCTGATTGGATCAACGGTCGTAGTGGGCTACGGGAGTTATCTGAAGCTGCACTAATCCGCAGTGGCACGAAGGAGTTCCTTGCAAATCGCGCTTTTTGTCGCCTGCTACAACGACACGCTTTTCCCGCAAACCGGAATCGCGGTCACACATGTGCTCGAGCGCCTTGGACATACGGTCACCTTCCCCATGCAACAGACCTGTTGCGGCCAGATGCACTACAACACCGGCTTCCACCAGGAAGCTGTACCCATTGTGCGGCGTTTTGTGCAGACCTTTGCCGATGCGGAGGTGGTCTGCGTTCCCTCTTCGTCCTGCGTCGCCATGATGCGCGAGCACTACGAGATGATCGCCGAAGCCGCCAACGACGCCTCCTTTCTGGCCGATGTGCGCGCCCTGCTGCCGCGCATCTTCGAGTTCTCTGAGCTGCTGGTCAAGCATCTCGGCGTGGAAGATGTGGGCGCCGCGTTTCCCCACCGCGTGGCGTACCATCCCTCGTGCCACTCGGCCCGCGTGCTGCATCTGGGCGAGACACCTCTCCGGCTGCTGCGCGCCGTGCGCGATCTCACGCTCGTCACCATTCCCAATAACGATCAGTGCTGCGGATTCGGCGGCACCTTTGCAGTGAAGAATGCGGATGTCTCCGGCGCAATGCTGGCGGAGAAGCAAGCCAGCATTCTCTCCACGCCGGCTGAGGTGGTGACTGCGGTCGACAACTCCTGCCTGATGCACATCTACGGCGGCCTGCACCGCGCGGGCTCCGGTGTGCGCACACTGCACCTCGCAGAGATACTGGCTGCACAGGGGGGCGTGCAATGAGCATTCGCGTCGGCAAGACGGCCAAGGCGCCCGACTTCCCCGCCGCAGCCAAAGTGGCGCTGCAGGACCAGCAGCTGCGCAAGAACGTGCATCATGCGACGGACGTCATCCGCAACAAGCGCGCCCTGCGCGTGCAGGAGATGGATGACTGGCAAGAGCTGCGCCAGGCCGCGCATGAGATCAAGGAGCACACGCTGGCGCACCTTGACCACTACCTGCAGGAATTTGAACGCAACTGCACCGCTGCCGGCGGAACCGTGCACTGGGCGCGCGATGCCGACGAAGCCAACGCCATTGCCATCGGCCTGATTCAGCAGTATGGCGGCGACGAGGTCATCAAGGTCAAGACCATGACCTCAGACGAAGTGCAGATGAATGTCGCGCTGGAAGCCAAGGGCATCATGGCGCACGAGACAGACCTCGCGGACATGATCGTGCAGCTCGGCCACGATGAGCCATCGCACATCGTGGTGCCCGCGCTGCATCGCAACCGCTTTGAGATTCGCGATATCTTCAGTAAAAAGATGGGCCTGCCCGATCTGACGGCTGACCCCGAAGACCTGGCCGCCGCCGCCCGCAGCTATCTGCGCGACCGTTTTCTGCGCGTGAACCTCGGCATCAGCGGTGCGAACTTTGCTATCGCCGAGACCGGTTCGGTGTGCGTGGTGGAATCAGAAGGCAACGGCCGCATGTGCGTGACGCTGCCCGATGTGCTGATCACTCTGGTAGGCATTGAAAAATTGATTCCGGCCTTTGAGGATCTGGAAGTCTTTCTGCAACTGCTGCCCCGCTCCGCCACCGGCGAGCGCATGAATCCGTATAACTCGCTCTGGACCGGCGTTCATGCGGGCGATGGGCCGAAGGAATTCCACGTCATCCTGCTGGATAATGGGCGCACCCAGTTGCTTGCGAGCAAGATGGAGCGTGAGACGCTGGACTGCATCCGCTGCGGCGCGTGCCTGAATGCCTGCCCTGTATACCGCGAAACCGGCGGCCACGCGTATGGCTCCATCTACTCCGGTCCCATCGGCGCCATCCTGTCGCCGCAGCTGAATTCGCTGGAGCACTCGCGCTCGCTGCCTTATGCATCGTCGCTCTGCGGCGCGTGCTATGAGGTGTGCCCGGTGAAGATTAATATTCCGGAGATCCTGATCCACCTGCGCGGGCGCGTGGTGCACGATGACCAGCAGACGCTGAGCGGCAACCTGAGCCAGATGAACCTCGCCATGAAAGGCGCGGCGCTGGTCTTTGGCAGTCGCCGCCGCTATGAAGCCGCGCAGCGCCTGGGCCGTATGGGCCAGCTCCTCTTCAAACGCAACGGCCAGCTGGAGCACCTGCCCGGCATGGCCGGCGGATGGACGCGCTACCGCGACCTGCGCGCACTGCCGCAACAGACCTTCCGCGAATGGTGGAAGCAGCGCCAGGCCACAGCGCCTGCGCCGGAAAGTGAGGCCCGATGACGCCTGCAACATCTGCCCGCGAAGCGATACTCGCCCGCATTCGCGCCGCGCTGCCGGCGGATCGCGCCCCCGAGCCGGAGAGCATTACGCGCACCTACAAACGTGCCGGCAACCTGCCGCGCGAAGCCTGTCTGGATCTTCTGCTCGACCGGCTGACAGATTATGAATCGGAGATTCTGCACGTCGCGGACGAATCCGGCCTGCCCGCCGCCATCGCCCAGGCGCTGCAGAACGCAGGGGAGACGCGCTTGCTGGCCGATGCTGCCTTTCCCGCGGCCTGGCTGCCGGCAGGCGTTGATGTGGTGATCGACCGCAATCTTTCCATCGAAGCGATGAACGGCATTCCCGCCGTGGTAACCACCTGCGAGGCGGCGGCTGCCTCCACGGGAACCATTCTGCTGGTGCATCACGGAGCGCAGGGGCGCCGCGCCATCACATTACTGCCGGACCACCACATCTGCCTGCTGCATCGCTCGCAGGTTCATGAGCTGGTGCCGGAGGCGCTGGCTGCGATTGCTGAGCATCGCGGCGAGCCCATCACCACCATCTCCGGGCCGTCAGCCACGTCAGACATTGAGATGACGCGCATCCGCGGCGTACACGGGCCACGCAACCTTACCGTGATCCTTTACGGAGCGATCTAGTCTACTTGTCCGGCGATGGCGGGGCCGTCAAAGTGGAAGACCTCGCGCATCTCTGACCACTTCTCACCGGGAGCAGCGTCAGCAAGCTGCGCCTGCATGGGATCCATAATGGCCCACCAGCGCTGGGTATGCGGACACTGCGCCATCTTTCGCATATCCGCCTCCATATCCGTGCCGTGGTATTCAAAGTAAGCCATCAGCAAGCCCGCGCGGAGAAAGATGCTGTAGTTACGGATATTGCAATCGGCAATAGTCTGCAGAACCTGCGGCCACACCAGCGCGTGATAGCGGATGTACTCCTGCTCATCCTCTGGACGAAGGCGAATCAACTGGGCGTAACGGCGCACGGCAGCATCCCCTGAAAGACTTGCGCGCCGCGCCGGGAAGGATTGCACAGACGCGCACAATCTTTTTACCTCATTTGAAATTATTTGCATATTGAATATTGCAAGAGACGAGTCTTCGCGGCTGAAGGAACCATTCCCGGTCGATATAAGTGACTTTATTTCAACGGTATATCCAGAACTTCAATGGTGTTCGCCGCCACCCTGTGCTCCTGCTTCTCGCCCAGAATGGCGAGCTTTGACGCAATCGGATGAATAGCATCCGGCTCGGCCATGGAATTGGTGGCCCACCAGCTGGCCGCATGGAGCGAATAGACCACCGCAGTGCCCGCCTTTGCCCCGGCCAGGTCCAGCAGGAGCGGCTGCGCCTGGTTCGACGCATTCACCAGCTTCAGATGCAGCACCTTCGCCTGCGTGGAGACCGTCGCCGACCAGAAGAAGCGCGGATTGGTACCCGAGGCCGCTGTGAGCACCGTGTGGTCGCCCAGATGCGCGGCAAACAATACCTGTGCCCAATAGCTGGGCGAACCGTAAGCGTGCAGCACGTCATAGCCGATCAGGTCAGGCGCCCACTGCATGCCCCCGGGATTCACATTGGTGAAGAGCGGAGCGTAGCTCGCCATCACGATCAGATCGCTGTTGCGTTCCATGCCGGTCATCCAGGCGGCATCGCCCAGCGCCGCGCCAAAATCCGGCGTAGGCGAGCCCTTGCGTGTGGCCCATTCGCCGACGAAGATCTTCGGCCCGTTGCGATCCGCCGTGTCGTACTTGTGCACCAGCGCAAAAAACTCTTCCGGCGATCTGTAATAGTGATCGTCAATCACGTCCGGCACGGCACTCTTGACCGGCGTGGTGGCAATCAGCTTGTACTGCGGATAGCGCGCGCGGATGGCCGTTGCGAACTGCGCGAAGCGCGCGTCGTAGCTGCCGGACCGGTCGAACTCATCTTCATTGCCGATCTCAATGTAGTGCAGCGGAAACGGCGCCGGATGGCCGTACTGCGCGCGCCGTGCGCCCCACTGCGTGGAGGCATCGCCCGTGACAAATTCAATCTCATCCAGCGCATCCTGCACAAAGGGCTGCAGCGCCTCGCCCGTGACATGCTCGCCCTTCAAGGAATATCCGGCATACACCGCAAGCACCGGTTCGATCTTCAGGTCTTCACACCACAGCAGGAACTCCAGCAGCCCCATCCCGTCAGTTGACTGGTAGTTCCACGGGCTGCGATGCGTGGGCCGGTCCACGAGCGGGCCGATGGTAGCCTTCCAGTTGAAGCGCTCCTTGATGGTGTCACCTTCCAGGTAGTTGCCGCCGGGCAGGCGCAGGAAGTGTGGATGCATGGCAGCCATCATCTGCGTGAGGTCGGTGCGGTCGCCGTTGGCGCGGCCGCGAAACGTGGGCGGAAAGAGCGAGACGAGCTGCAGCGCAATGGTTCCGGGCTGATCGAAGGTCATCTCAAAATGATTCTTCTCCGACGGCTTGATCGACGGCGAAGACTTCATGGTGTAGGCATAGCGCCGCCAGGCTGCACCGGCCAATGGCACATGCGCCTCAGCCAGCACCGCCCCGGTTGCATTCGAGACCAGCCGCACATGCGCCGAGCGGATTCCCTCCACGCTGGCATAAAACGATCCGCTGTACGTGGTGCCGGGCAGCACTGCCATGCCCCAGTAACCGTCGTTCGCTACACCGGCTTCCTGCCCGGCAGAGACGCCGCTCACCTCCAGCTTCATGCTCTTCGGCAGCGCCGTGCTGGGGCCGGTGTCACCGTCTTCCATCTTCACCGTGGCGGTGCCCTGCGCTATCGCAGTCCAGTATTCAAAGCGCGGCCAACGATTATTGAACGCGCGATTGCGCACCATCTCGGCATACAGGCCGCCATCGTAGGAGTAGTTAATCTCTTCCGTCATCAGGCCATACAGCGTAGGACTCACAGCCGAGACCCTCACCGTGGCATCCACGGTGAGGGTGGGCGGCTGTGCGGCTGTCTGCGCAGCCAGAGGCGCGGTCACAATCCCAAGCAGCGCAGCATAGCGCAGAAAAATCTTCATCGTCTCACCACATCCATGAGCTGAACTATCGAATGTAAGCCAGTATATGTCTGAACGTGCGTGCGCTTCACCGTTCTGACTGAAACATTTCCTTCACTGGACGATAGTCACCATGGAAGTGTTGGGGGCGGCGCATGATCGCGGAGAAGACAGCTACGCCTGCACAGGAAGCCGCGTCTGCACAACCGCAGGTAAGCCGGTTCCTTGCCAGGCAGCCCATTCTGGATCTGCGCCGCCAGACGATTGGCTACGAGTTGCTCTTTCGCACCGGGTGGGAGAACCGTTTCAGCGGCGAATCGGACGACGCCACCCGCGCCATGCTGGACAACTGCCTTTACATGGGCATCGAATCGCTCACCGGCGGCGGCCTTGCTTTCGTGAACTGCACCCGCGACGCGCTCGCAGGACGGCTGGTCACGCTGCTGCCGCCCGAGATGACCGTGCTGGAGCTGCTGGAAACCGTCGAGCCAGACGCTGAGGTCATTGCAGCCTGCGCCGCGCTTTGCGACATGGGATACCGGCTGGCGCTGGATGACTTCATCCCGCGCCCGGAGATGCAGCCGCTGGTGCAGATGGCCAGCTACATCAAAGTGGACTTCCAGCAATCCGATGCGGCGGCACGCCGCAGCATCCGCCGTATGGCACGCCACAGCCGCGCCGCATTCCTCGCGGAAAAAGTGGAAGACGAAGCTGGCATGAAGCACGCCATCGCGGAAGGCTTCGAATATTTTCAGGGTTACTTTTTCTGCCGTCCGAAGATCGTCGCCAACCGCGAGATTCCGCCCAATCGGATGCACTATCTGCGGCTGCTGATCGAGCTGACAAAGACTCCGCTCAACCTGTGCGACGTCACCCGCATTGTGGAGATGGAGCCATCGCTCTGCTACCGCCTGCTGCGCCTGGCAAACTCAGCGCTCCACGGCTCGCGGCAGAATATCGCCAGTGTCAGCGACGCCTTTCTGCTGGTCGGCGAAGACCGCTTTCGCACGCTCGTGTCGGTTGCCGCCTCGTGTCTGTGGGGCGAGGGCCAGTCGCCCGCGCTCATCCGGCTGGCGCTGGAGCGCGCGCGCTTCTGCGAGCTGGCCGCCCCGCTCGCCCGGGAAAATCCAACCGAGCAGTTCATGCTTGGCCTGATGTCTCTGGTGGACGCCATGCTGGAGATGCCCATGGAGACCATCACAAAGTCGCTGCCCCTGCGCGCTGAAGCCCGCGAGGCGCTGCTGGGCGCATCCAGTGCCACTGCACAGCCGCTGCGCTGGATTCGCGGCTTTGAATCCGGCGGGTGGAAACATGATGGCGGCGCGCTGCAAGAGACCCTGACCGGGCTTTACCTGCAGGCCGTGCGCTGGGTGTCAGAATCGCTGGCTGAGAGCCTGTAGCCAGTGGGTTTTCGCTATTCTCTATGGACAATCCAGCCGGCTTTACTCGGGGCGGAAAAATCCACGCTGGGACACTAGTCGGCCGTTTTTTTGTAGAGATAGAAGTTCGTATCGGAAGTAAAGTCGCCGGATAGATGGGCCTGCTCCGTCTTGCTCTTCACACCCAGCTTCAGCAGTCTCTTCAGGTTCATATCCGGCAGATACGAGGAGTGCGACCGGTAGATCAGTTCATATTGAGCGCTATTCTGAAACTCCGCTCGCCTGTCGACGCCATCATACGGCATCAGCAGAACATAATCACCCTTTGCGATTGAACTGACATTGTCGGAACGCAAGTAGGTAAATGGAGAGGTGGGATCCGGAGTGAACAGGAGCGGAAAGTTCGATGGAAACTCGGATCGAATGTCGAATGTACTCGGCGCGTCTCCTTTATATTCGAGAAATTCCGCCAGCGAAGTAAACAGTTCCCCTCCCGATCCTCGATTCGACCCGGCCATAAAAATATTCACACGAGTGGGAGAAGCCTTGATCTGGGCATCCAGGGCGGAGAGCGTGGTCTGATAATTCTCTGGGACTGTCTTCCAGAAAGATATCTCACGAATTCCATACAGCACCTGATTCGCCACCAGGACCAGCACAATTGCCATGGCAAATTTTGCGGCAGTTCCAACTCTGGCGGCAGGAATATTCTGCACCACCAGGTACGGCACAAAGGCATACAGCGGAAGCATGTGATAGTCCGCATGTTGCCGCAGCAGCAGATAGGACGCGAAGAAAAGATAGCCGGAAAACAAGATGCAATCCGGCATGAGATCCAATGGCTGCCGCCGTATCACAATCTGCCAGAGGCGCAGCAGAATAAGGCCTGTGCCAGCAACAGCGATCAGGGGATCGACAAGAATATAAGCGCCAATTGTTTTTAGAAGGGCAAGGAGGAACGAATTACCCTGATCGGTTCCGTAGAGATGGGCGCCCCTGTGCAAATAGATCACGAAGTAATAAACCATCAGCCAGATAGCCGAGACTGCGATCAGGGAAGCATCGAACGCTTTTTGCTTCCTGCGGGTCTGCCTGTAACCCAGCAGAAGGTGGAAAAATCCTATTCCACCCACCAAAACACAGGCCGTCTCCTTATAGAGCAATGAACCGGCTGCAGCGATGATGCCCACAATATACAGCCAGTATGCGGGTTTCTTTTGGAACCGCAGATAGCAGAAGAAGAAGAGCGCGAGCAGCATGAATTCATCGCGCTCGGGCACATAGAGCCTGAACCATCCGTTCACAAAGGCAGGAGTAAGAAAGACAAATGCCGTCAGCGCATAGGGCCATGCACTCATCCTGCTCCGCAAGGAGTTCCCGGCAATGCGGATCATCAGCCATGCTGCGATGAGCATCTCAACCGCATTGAAAAAGTAGTACCAGAAGGGCTTTGCCGTGAACTTACCCAGAATGCTCAGTTCCTGACCGTCCAGTGGGAAAAAGCGGCCGATCTCAGGGTAGATGACGAACGGCAGCCGCTTGCCAATGCAGGCCGTGCGTAGAAAATAATGGTCGTCAACCATGCCAAAGGCCGCGTGATACAAAAGACACGCCACATAGAGAAGAACAAATAGCACAAAGAGTGACTGGGCATAGGCTAGACGCGGCCTCTTGATCTGCGTGACTGTATCCATCTGGCTCCCAAAGAAAGCACTACGCCCTCATTGCGCAGAAAGCTGCCGCCAAAAACAGAGGACGGCTGGATTCAAAAGCAATGTTGTTCCTGCTGTGACGATTAGGGTAACATTTGCTGGATATTGGCTGCCATATTGCTGGACATGGAGCCGCCAATACTGTGGGGCTATTGCCCGCGGTCCAATGATATTCTTGATGTATTGTGTCCTCATCCTCTGCTCGTACTCATTCACTCAAGCTCCGGCGGAAACGCACTGAGCGCATATCATACGGGCATCCGGTCGTAAGGGAGGCTGCTTGCTGGCATCAGCGGTAGGCCGTATTCGTCAGATACTGACTCCCCGCCACCATGCAGTATCGAGCGAGGCGACACGCAGCGCAGAAAGACACCGCCGCGCCTTTCTAACCAGCATCACGGGGATTGCGGCCCGCATCGTCGGCATGAGCGCCTCGCTTATCACCATTCCGCTCACCCTGCACTACCTGGGCACAGAACGGTTCGGCCTCTGGATGACCATCAGCGCCGTGATCGCGCTGGCAAGCTTCGCTGACTTCGGCATTGGCCTGGGGGTAGTCAACACTATCGCCTCTGCCTCTGGGAAGGACGATCATGACACAATCCGGCGCGCTATTTCCAGCGCATTCACCGTTCTTACCCTGATCGCGGGCACGCTGGTCACGGCCTTTTTCGTAAGCTATCGCTTTATCTCCTGGGGACACATCTTCCGGGTCACATCCGCGCAGGCCGGGGCCGAAGCCGGCCCTGCCATGATTGCCTTTGTGCTGTGCTTCGCGCTCAATATTCCGCTGGACATCGTGCAACGCGTTCAACTCGGACTGCAGGAGGGCTTTCGCACCAATCTGTGGCAGCTCTGCTCCAATGCCTTCTCTGTCGCCGGTGTCGTCCTGGCGGTGCATCTTCGTCTTGGAGTACCGGGAATTGTACTGGCCTTTGCCGGTGCGCCGGTGGTCGGAGCAGGCCTGAATGCGCTCTATTTCTTCGGATTCAAGCGCCGCGATCTCTTCCCGCGATGGGGCCACATATGCCCCGAGATCATCACCAGCATCATTCGGCTGGGAGGAATGTTCTTCCTCATCCAGATCGTGATCACACTTTCCTTTTCCACTGACAACCTCATCGTCGCGCGCGCTCTTGGAGCAGCCAGCGTGGGCGCCTATGCCATTCCGCAGCGCATGTTTTCGCTGATCAGCGTCGTCATTTTTACCATGGTCACACCGCTTTGGCCGGCGTATGGCGAGGCTGCAACCCGTGGTGATATTCCATGGATCAAACGAATCCTTTCGCGCACGCTGCTGGCCGTCTTCATCGGCGCCACCATTGTGGCTGCGGCTATCCTTCTTCTGGCTCATCGCATTCTTCTCATATGGGTCGGGCCAGCCATCCATCCCGCATTCATGCTTTTGCTGGGCCTGGCAATCTGGGAGGTTGTCCGCTCCTGCACCGGCACGCTGCAGATGTTCCTGAACGGTGCCGGATTCATGCGCTTCCAGACCATCACACATTGCATCTTCGGTGTCCTCTGTGTGACAGCAAAATACTGGTGTGCAAAACACTATGGAATACAAGGCGTTCCCTGGGCCGGTGTAGTGACCTATACGCTGGTAATCTTGCTCCCCGCCATCTGGTTCACCCCCGGCCTGCTCCGGGGCCTGGCGGCGGGCTCAATATCTCCCCTGGCCAATCTTCAACCGGAGATGGATTCAGGCCAGACGCTTTCCTGAGCAACTGGCGGGAACGCATTCCCGCCGTGCAATGTAGAATTTCCTGAATGGCACCCACGCTCAACTCTTCGGCAATCAAGCCTGAGACCGCACCGCAAAGCGGAGGCCGACGGCTTCGCGGAATTGTGGCAGAAAGCCGCGCCGGGCTTCCGCTGGTCACGGTGGTGACCTCTATCTTCAATGGCCTGCCCTATGTCGCTGGATGCCTGGAGAGCGTGCTGCAACAGGATTACCCGAATATTGAACACATCATCATGGATGGCGGCTCGAAGGATGGCACCATCGACGTGCTGCGCCAGTACGATGACCGCATCGCGCTATGGAAGAGTGAACCGGATAAAGGCATCTACGACGCCTGGAACAAAGCGCTGGCTGAGGCCCGCGGCGAGTGGATCTGCTTTCTCGGCTGCGATGACGAGCTTCTGCCCGGTGCTGTCAGCGCATACATGGCGCTCGCGGTAAAGCATCCTGATGCCGAATATCTCAGTTCCCAGGTGCGCTGGGTGCATTCTTCCGGCTATATCAATCCCGGGCACGGCAAGCCATGGAGCTGGAAGAAGTTTTCGCGCGCCATGTGCGTCGCGCATCCGGGCAGCATGCATCGCCGCAGCCTGTTTGAACGCCTGGGCAACTACGACACCAGCTATCGCGGCGCAGCCGACTATGAACTTCTGCTGCGTGCGCGTGACACTCTGAAGACGGCTTTTATGCCCATCCCGACAGCCATGATGCGGGCAGGTGGAACCAGCGATAGTTCAGCCATGCTGGCCGAGGGCACACGCGCAGTCATCGAAACCGGTGGACGCAATCCTTTGCTCGCGCAGATCGAGTTGCGCTATCTCCAACTCAAATTCCGGCTGGGCCCATTGCGCCGGGCTGTGGGAAAGCTGACGGCGCGATGCAAGTAACCTGGATTGGCTGGGTATTGATCCCAGTAAGCCTGTGGCTGGTTCTCCTTCGCCCGAACTGGCTTTATCTGCTGGCAGTATTTTTCCTTCCCTTCACCTCTACCTCCGTGATCAATGTGGGCAGTGGATATACGGCTTCCGGCCTGCCTCCCTCCATGTTCCTTGCAATTCTACTGATGCTGCGGTACACGTTGCTGGGGCTCTGGAAGAGAACTCTGCCTCTCCCCCGGCAGGAACGAATGACTATGATCTGGCTTGGCTTATTTGTGGCCGTGGCCGGCTTGTCACTCATCATGCCTGTATGGCTCGACAGCCACATAGTCATTCCGCCAGAAGAATTGCTCGGTGGCCATAGTACCCTGCTCCACCTCAAGAGCAGAAACATTACCTCCTTTCTTTATGTGCTATTCGGATACCTCTTCGTCTACATCACCGTTATTTTGAACCAGACCATCCTCATGTACCGCAAAACTTTAAAAGCTTTTATGGCCGGTAGTGCTTTTGCAGCGCTTTGGGGTCTGTTTGAGTTTTTTTGCAAGTCAACCGGCATTGGATTCCCAGGACAGTTACTTAACACCAGCACAAACCCGGTTTCTCATGGCTACCTGCAACGTTCGGAAGCGGTGTTCCGGCTATCCTCCGTAGCGGTTGAACCAAGCGTTCTCGCCCAGACGCTGCTCATTCCGCTGTGCCTCGGCTTACCCTTTGCCTTGGGAAAATTCACGCTCTTTGGCAAACGAGCGGACCGCTTGCTGCTTTGTTCTGTATTTGCAGTGTTATGCCTTTCCACTTCTTCGCTGGCTTATGTAGGCATAGCGCTCATCCTTGTGATGATCCTTGTAATGTTCGCGATGAAAGGCATTCTGAGATTGAAGCACTTGATCCTTCCAGCGGCAATCATCGCTCTAGCGTGGTTGCTCAATAACTTTGTACCAATTGTCCATCGGGTACTATTCATCTCTGTCTTTAGCAAGAGCGATAGCTATTCTGCTATAGAACGATTCAGAACAATTCAGAATTCCTATGTGATGTTTCTGGGCCATCCTATGCTTGGCATCGGCTGGGCGAGCATCGCATCCCATGACGTCGTCATCAACCTGCTTGCGAATGCGGGAGTCTTTGCTCTTCTATTCTTTGCGATTGCCATGTATTCCATGTTCGCAGGGCTGTACCGCACCCTCAAGCAAAAGGGCAGGCATCTCCATGCAGAGCACCTGTTGCGCATGGATTTTGCCGCCTATCTGGCGCTCGCCGTGCTGCTTGCCACCAGTGAGTTAAACGGTATTATCTACGAATTTACATTTTTCTGGTTTGTCTTCGGACTTGCAATTGCTACATCCGGCTTAGCTGGCACCGATAGCCTTCTCTCGGCGACGTCTGACTCTCAGCCACAGTGTATTGCGTGACGGAACATCCATCTTCTGCCCGAGTGCGCATCGCTGCAACTCACTTCCATCTCACGTTTTCCTTGACGACCCGAGCTGGGTTTCCTGCAATCAATGCATTCTTTATTGAGAATGCAGAAGATACCCTTGACCCGGCTGCAACAACACACCCGTCCGGAATAACCGATCCCCTCAGGATTGTAGAATTGGCCCCAATCCAAACAGAATCACCGATTTCAATACGGTTTGCTCTTTCCTTCTTACCCGGATAGTCCAGATGATGAAAATCCTCGTCGAGGAACTCGCAACCCCAGGAGATAGCACAGCCGGTGCCAACCGTCAGTTCATGCATTACTGCAAACGTAGTGTTAGCATTCACATAGCCTGCGCCGAACCTAACCACAGCGCCTTGTCCAATATCAAACCGACATCCTTTTGCAATAGAAAAATTATCTGCAAAGACTAGTTTCCCCTGAATGTTAAGCCATGTCGGATCGAACGGCCCTGTAAAACCGGTGTATGCCAGCCCGACCGTTAAAAGTGCCTTTCCTTGTATGTCAATATTTTCAAGCCCACGAATAAATACGCGTTGGCCCGCCATAATATTTTTTTGCCGGCAGCGATAGTACAGGTGACGGCCAAGGGTCGCCAGAAATGATGCCTCCACCTTCCCGCATTTATTCTTCAATTTAACGAGATCTTCGAACATTCATCTCCTATCGCACTGAACACGGATTCTATCAGCGGTCATACGAACAGAACTTCTACGCCCATCCAATCCTGCATTACCTTGAACATTCAAGAGCGTGCATAAAAATGCAGCACATGTCCACGAATCACCATGGAAGAAATTTCATGCAACGGGGCTTCCTCTCTTCTGTCAGAACAGTACGGGGTTTCGGGTGGCAACAGACCATTGCCCTGCGAGGGGCCATCGAAACACAAGAAGAGATTTCCCTCTGCAAGCTTCACTGGTTGCCAGGAGATCATACAGGTACTGTAATTCCGCGGATGCGCGAACCACAGGGAATAGTCACCGCAAATATGGGCATCCTGATCCTGGATGTGCAGAATGCTCTCTGAATCGGCGATACGTTGCCGAACCGCTGCAAAATCCTGGGCACTGAACCCTTCATGGATATTAGTTCTATAAAGGTATCCGTATTGCAGAATGATACCGGCAAAAACCAACGCGGGCACCCAACGCCAGTGCGGTGCCTGGCCATATCCTTGAAGCGCCGTCAGGAGGAAGAAAGGCATGCCAAAGACCATGTAAGCCGGATTGAGGTGCGGAATCAGGAACAACATAACAGCTACAGCCAAGGCCATCCATGCAATAGTACGATCCGAGATCCTGGCCCGTTCCCGCCAATATAGCCATGCTCCGACCAGCAGCATCGCCAGTTCCGGAAGATGCCTATACCGCATGATGAAATACGACCGCAGCGTACCGCCCAACGCGATCTCTGTATGCTGCCGGGTATGGACCATCTCCAGTATGGCAACAGGATGCAGGTACTGATAGAGCGCGAACATTACGATACAGCTTGCCAGAAA
>Ga0302267_10001095_pt1 | contig 35030 bp, 28 predicted proteins | sample III_Bog_E1_3_FD_194555 | JGI IMG/M metagenome (GOLD analysis project Ga0302267, IMG submission 194555) | Peat permafrost microbial communities from Stordalen Mire near Abisko, Sweden - III_Bog_E1_3 | ecosystem: Environmental > Terrestrial > Soil > Wetlands > Peat | place: Sweden: Abisko...
TCGGCCTTCACTCCATCGCGGCAAAAACGGGCACTCTGTCGCCCCCCCCCACCCCCCCCTAGCCCCCCGGGGGTATCCAGAAAGATCGGCGGGCCCAGGTAGCGCCCTAACAGCATTGGGTTGCCGGCTCCCCTGACCTGCATTCCGGTCATGGTCAATAGAGGGCTGTTTGCCCCGCACGCTTCCCATAGCATTCAAGCCATTGGAGCGTGAAATGAGCATCTTCACCGGATTTGGACCTTTGCCCCTGTTGGCCATGGCTGTTGTGCTTGGCGCGACCGGGTGCCCTCACAGTCAGGACCAGGCAGCAACCAGTGTGAACCAGGCTGGCGGACAGGAGCAGTCCTCGGATCCGGCCAACGCCAATCTTGCGCCTGCCGATGCAAACTCAGGCGCGCAGGCCCCTGCCGCCGGCTACGCGCAGCAGAGTGCTCCGGCACAGTCTTACCCTGCCCAGCAGACCTCTTCGCAGTCTTACGCGGCGGACAATAGCAATCAACCTTACCAGTCCCAGGACGATTCAGGCAACGGCGCGCAGCCGGTGTACTACTCCAGCCAGGCCCCGCCTCCGCTGCCCCAATATGCGCAGCCCGAGGCTCCCGGCGACGGTTACCTGTGGACGCCCGGCTATTGGGCGTGGACCTCGAACGGCTATTACTGGGTGCCCGGCGCATGGGTCCAGGCTCCCTACGAGGGTGCTCTGTGGACGCCCGGCTACTGGGGCTATGGGGATAACCGCTACCGCTTCTATCGCGGCTACTGGGGCCGTCACATCGGCTTCTACGGCGGTGTGGACTACGGCTACGGCTACCTCGGCTTCGGCTATCAGGGCGGATATTGGGGCGGCGGGCACTTCAATTACAACCGCTCGGTCAACAACGTGAATGTCTCCGTCGAGCGCAACGTGTACAACTACAACGTCTCCAACCGGAACGATAACCGGGTCAGCTTCAACGGCGGCTCGGGCGGAATCCAAGTGCACGCCAGGCCAGCCGAACTGGCTGCGCAGCATGAACAACACTCTGCCCCGATGCAGGCCCAGCTGCAGAATGAGCGCGCGGCCAGCACCAATCGCGCGCAGTTTGCCAACGTCAACCATGGCCAGCCTGCCAGTGCGGCTGTCAACAGGCCCCTTGCCGCCGATCGCAACGTGCGGGTTCCAGCAGCGTCGCCGGTCCGCAACCAGGTTGCTCAACAGCAGCAACAACATCAGGTCGCCCAACAACAGGTTCAACAGCAGCAGCGTCAGGCGGCTCAGTCTCAGCAGCAGCACCAGGCAGCTCAGTCTCAGCAGCAGCACCAGGCGGCTCAGTCTCAGCAGCAGCACCAGGCAGCTCAACCCCAGCGTCAGGCTGCCTCGCAACAACAGCAGCGTCTGGCCGCCCAGCCACAGCGTCAGAGTGCTCCGCAACAGCAACAACGTCAGGCTGCCCCACAACAGCAGCAGCGTCTGGCCGCTCAGCCCCAGCATCAGGCTGTTCAGCAGCAGCAACGCCAAGCTGCTCCACAACAGCAGCGTCAGGCTGCTCCACAACAGCAACGTCAGGCTGCTCCACAACAGCAACGCCAGGCTGCTCCACAACAGCAACGCCAAGCTGCTCCACAACAGCAACGCCAGGCTGCGCCGCAACAGCAGCGCCAAGCTGCGCCACAGCAGCAGCACCAAGCTGCGCCTCAACAGCATCAAGCTGCGCCTCAACAGCAGGAGCACAAGAAGTAGCGTCTGGGCCGGGGTATCCGCGGAGTTTGCAGCGGATACCCTGCCCGGTGCGTTCCGTTACTGCGCCGCGTCCACCTTGATCAGCGCCAGATTGCGCACCCAGCGCGCGGGCCGCGTTTCCCCGGCAGACACCAGCTTCAGCGGGCCATCGTCGGTCAGCGGTTTGCCGTCCACTGCATCGGCCACCAGCACCGTTCCCTAATGCACGTCGGGATTCACCTCGGCCACCGAATACACGGCCACGTAGCCGTCTGAGCCTACCGCCGCCAGATACAGCGCCAGATCCTTGCCATGCGGCTTGGCCGCCACTCCAGCCTTCAGCAGCAACTCCATCAGCGGCACGCCGGCGTAGCTCTGATTGGCCTTGGCGTGGGAGTTGAACAGCGTCGCCGTTTTATGGGGCATCGCCGCCAGTTGGGCCAGCGTCCAGTCGGTTGATTTGCCGGCAACGGTCACCCGCAGCACGCCGGCCGGCACATTCGGCTTGGCCATGGCGTGATCGTGTCCCATCTCCATACCCGACCCCATGTTCATACCGGGCATGGCCCCGTTCATTGGTGCCTGCGCCACTACTGCCACCGCCGCCAGCATTCCTGCCGCCGCCAGCATTCCTGCCCAAAGCTTCATCCGCATCGTGTATCCCTCCCCGGTTCCATCGTATACTGGCGTCATGTCGATTGTGCGCAACGTCGCGGCTATCGCCCAGGGCATGAGCATCACCCTGCGGGAGACCTTCGCGCCTTCTGAGGTGGAGAACTATCCGGATGGTCCCGGCCCCCAGCGTGGAGCCGTCTTTGAGGCCCGCTTCCGCGGCGCGCACATCCTGCAGCGCGATGAGAACGGCCTCGAGAAGTGTGTGGCCTGCTATCTGTGCGCCGCCGCCTGCCCGGCCAACTGCATCTACATCGAAGCAGCCGAGAACACCGCCGAAGTCCGCATCTCCTCGTCGGAACGCTACGCCCAGGTCTACAACATCGACTACAACCGCTGCATCTTCTGCGGCTACTGTGTCGAGGCCTGCCCGACCGACGCCATCACCCACGGACACGGTTTTGAGTTGGCCAGCGTAAACGCCACCACCCTCATCATGCGCAAGGAAGACATGCTGGTGCCGGTCGCGGCGCTGACGGCGAAGTAAGATACTGACATTTCTGCTTACCGCGCTCTCCGCGCTAAATGCTGCTGGTCCAACGCATGACGCAGAAGGGTCTTGATGACCGCCTGCCGGCTGATGTTCAACTCCCGAGCAGCGCTGTCTAGTTCCTGCAGCATGGGCAACGCGAAGTCGACATTGACACGTTGAATGGGCGGCATCATCTTTCCGGTATTGGTGAAGAAGCGAGAAATGTCCTCGCCTCTGTCGGCCATTTCCGCAATGTCTTCGGCGTTCTTGGGCTTGGTGGATTTAACTGTTTTCTGCATAAAGATCCTCTTCGTTACGGGTCGATTTCCAAAGCGTGACCAAATGGTAATACTCGCCTTCGTCGTCTTCTCGAATTTCAAAGATGAGTGAGAATAATCGCTGTCCAACCCAGCCAATGGCGCGGTGTTGCTCAGGGAAGTCGGCGATCCGGTCCAGGTAGTATGGGCGGGCAAAAATTTCCTGGGCTTCTTCAAAGCCGATGTCCCGCCGCGGATTCTCCCTCAACCGTTGGCTCTTGCGCGGATCGAAGTGGAAGCGCATTTGTATAACAGTTATACCACGATGCTGATTGCCTGGGAACAGCCTGATTGGCTGTAGCTATGCGCCTGCTCCCGTTAGCAGTCCCCGCGCGCGCAACTCCGACACCACCAGCTCCACCTTCCAGTCCAGCGCATCGTTGCCGTCTACCTTCAGGTCGGCGTGCTGGGCCGTGGGCCGCACAAAGTGTATGCTCGAAGGCCGTACCGTAGCCTCGTACTGCTCTTTCACCGATTCCGGCGTGCGGCCGCGCTGTTCCGTGTCGCGCTTCAGCCGTCGCTCAAAGCAGAGCGAGTCAGGCGTATCCACATACACGCGCAGATGATAGAGAGGCAGCAGTTGCTCGTAGTAGAGCGCAAACAGCCCCTCGACAACGACAAATGCCCCTGGCGTTACGCGCTTTGTGGCGCCCACCACGCGGGTGTGCGTAGCAAAGTCGTAGATGGGCCGCTCAATGGCTTGGCCCTGCGCCAGAGTCGCAATGTCGCGGACCAGCGGCGTGCTCTCAATCAGCGCCGGATCGTCGAAGTTCTGCCGGACGCGCTCTTCAAAGGGCATGTGCCCCAGGTCGCGGTAGTAGTTGTCCAGGTGGAAGTGGATGCCGCCCAGCGTATGGGCCAGTTCGGCGGCCAGCGTGGTCTTGCCTGACCCCGAGCATCCCGCAATGCCCAACACCACGGGCGGAAAGGGCAGCCGCTGCCGCTGTTTTCCAGCTTCGATCACTCCTTCGCTCATTGCCTCGTCCACTGCCTTGCTCACTGCTTCGCTCACGGCCTCGCTCATGCCACCAGAGCCGCGTTCGCTGCAATCTTCGACGCCAGCCGCTTCAGCAGCCCCGCCAGGCGGTTCTCCACCAGCCGGCCGGTAACCGACACATCTTCGTGGCTCAGCGGCGTATCGCCCATGCCCGCGGCCAGATTGGTCACGCAGCTAAGGCCGAGCACGTTGATGCCCATGTGCCGCGCCACAATCGTCTCGGGCACGGTGGACATGCCCACCAGCGTCGCCCCCAGCGTACGGAAGGCCCGTATCTCGGCTGGCGTCTCAAAGCTTGGCCCGCTCACGGCCAGATATACGCCCTCTTCCAGCTCAAAACCTTCTTCGGCGGCAGCCTCTTTAGCCAGCGCGCGCAGGGGCTTGCTGTAAGCCTCGGTCATGTCAAAGAAGCGCAGTCCCGCACCGGGCTTGATGGCAAAGCGCGGCTCATTGGGCCCGATCAGTGGGTTCCAGCCCATGTGGTTGATGTGGTCGGCAAGAGCCACAAACTGCCCCACGTGGTAGCCCTCCTTGATGCCTCCGGCGGCGTTGGTCACAATGGCCGTCCGCACGCCCAGCGAGCCCAGCACGCGCATTGGAAAGGTGACCTGACGAGGCGTGTAGCCCTCATAGAAGTGCACCCGCCCCTGCATCATCACCACCGGCACACCGGCCAGCCAGCCAGCCACCAGACGGCCCGTGTGGCCTTCCACCGTGGACCGGGGAAAGTTGGGAATCTCGGCGTAGGGGACAACGATTGGGTCATTGACCGAGGCCGCAACCGCGCCCAGTCCTGAACCCAGCACAATGCCCAGCCGTGGCGTGAACGACCCAAAGATCGCACGCACCAGCTCGACGGCTTCCATTACTTCGTCGTAGTAGCTCATAAGGGGTATTCGTGTGGAACGCTCTGGACATTGTACAGGCTGGCGCATTGTTTCGCAGTCTGGGCTGGCTAGCGTCAGGCCACAATTTCAGTCGTGCCACAAAATGGTCAAAAGAGCCCCCGGCTTTATCCGCTGAGGAACTGGAAGCCATGGAAAAACAAGATACAGGGGCTATTGATCCGACCCTCAAATAGAAGTACCGTGCCCCATCCATTTCGCAGGTTTTATCGCGAAATGGGTGGGAAGCCTACACACTATTGAAGGGCCCGATCAATAGGCGCGCAGCTGCATGTAATCACCACACGCGCCCTGGAAGGGCGCACTGCCAATAGCCCAGTACGGAGCCGCAGCGACGTGCTGGGAATGAGCGTGAAAAAACCGCCCGCGCCCCGGCGGGGCTCACAAAATCCCGCGCCGCATTCCGGTTGACGAACGCTATACGCTTCCGCAACATGGAACGCGTCAGCCCGCCTGCCAGCCATCCGGCGAAACCGTGCATGTGGCGCAGCCCATCTTCCAGTTGAACCAGGAGTGCTCGGTCTCCTTTTCGGCAAAGAATCCTTCCAGCCCCCGGCTCTTCACAACCTCATCCACAAACGCCCGCGGCCCGTAGAAGAGCGTAAAGAAGCTGTCCCAATCCACCGTGAACAGGAAGCTCCGATCGGGCGCAAGCAGCGTCCCCCGCTCGGGGAAGCTTCCCTCGACATCCGCCACCTGCAGCGTCGCAATCGGTTCCCGCTCCGGAAACTCCGGCACGTGGATCAATTCCGTGTGCCCCGCTGCCGTAAAAGCTGCCAGTAGATCGGCCTGCAACAGCGGCTCAAAGCGGCCCTCGGTGGGCATCCAGATGGGAGCCGCTTGCAGATACTTCTGCAGCGCCGCACTGGCAGACGGATCGCGCAGAAACTCGTCGATCGAGCCGATGGCCGTCAGCAGTGCCTGGCTCATCGACGCGCAATTGCGGATTTCCGCTCCGCGTGCCGCTTCCGCCCATTTGCACTTCGAACCGTGGGCAAAGACGTCGGCATCGGAAGGGTACTGCCGCGTCCGCTCCCAGCTCAGCTCGTCGGGCACGCGGACAAAGGGATGCAGAACGATATAGGCCGCCTCAAAGGCCATCTCGTAGGCCTCAAGAAGCGGCTCTTTCAGCGCGGGATAGACGTAGCGTTCCAGTAGCACGCGAAAAGCATAGCAAACCGGCGCGCTTGGCTCGTGTGAGCGCCGTCGCAGTGGAAAGCGCCAGTGCACACCGCCCCTCCAGGGCGGCCGGTCAAACCACGGCCTGCTTTCCCAGGACTGCGCTCGCTTGTCCTGGGCTACTTGCACGGCACCCCTCCGGGGCGCCTACGGTGCGGCAGCTGCGCTTCGCGCCTGTTTCTTTTGCTTGGTAGTCGAATTGCGACAACACTCTGGGAGTGAAGCCGCGATGCGAAGATAAAAGCAGAAGCGCAGTGCGCCGAGGAGCAGAACGAATGAAGGAAATCATCGCAGTAATGTTTGGGCTGGGGTTGATCGGGAATGCCATTCTATTTATCCCGCAGGCCCTCGCCATCTGGCGCAAGAAGACCGACGAGGGCGTCTCGCTGATCACCTTTGGCGGCTTCAGTCTGCTGCAGATCGTCAGCATCATTCACGGGCTCTACCAGCACGACCCGGCAATGGTCATCGGCATGGGCTCCAGCCTGTTCACCTGCGGCACCGTCACCGGGCTTACTATTTATTACCGCATCGAGCGGCTACGGGGTTAGCTGCATCCCATGCCCCCAAATGCAAGGGGCATGGCGCACCCGGTGAGGGATATGTGCGCCTAGGCAAAAGCGCCGGGAAGTGAGTTCACAAGAGATGCGAGGGTGTCCTGGGTCCGGATTTTCGGACCCGGGATCGCACGGAACTCAACCAGCCGCTCCCCATTCAGCTGAAATGTACCAGGAAATCCTCGATTTTGGTGTTGCTCCAACGACACCAAAATCACCCCAGAAACATCCCAGCAATCGAAGCTGAAATCAGGTTGGCCATGGTGCCGGCGAGCATGGCGCGGATGCCTAATCTGGCCAGGTCGTTGCGGCGCTCTGGAACCAGTGCGCCGATGCCGCCGATCTGCATGCCGATGGAGCCAAGATTCGCAAATCCGCACAAGGCAAACGTAGCGATGGTGAACGCGCGCGGCGAGAGCGTAGCCCTCTGTGCGCCGAGGCCGATGTAGGCGATCACTTCATTCAGCGCCATGCGCGTGCCCAGCAGATTTCCAATCGCGCCGCAATCGTGCCACGGCACGCCGATCAGCCACGCCACGGGCGCAAACAGGAAGCCGAGAATCTGCCCCAGCGAGCCCGGAACCCACGGCACGCCGCCGTGTACCCAGCCCAGCAGCCCGTCGAGCAGCGCCACCAGCGCCAAAAAGCTGATCAGCATGATGCCCACATTGAAGGCCAGCTTGCCGCCGTCGATGGTGCCGCGCGCAATCGCTCCGATGAAGTTCTCGTTCGAGTGCAACTCGTCCTTGGGGATGATGACCTTGCCTTCGGTGGCGGGCTTTTCCGTCTCAGGCACCAGCATCTTGGCCATCAGAATGGTTCCCGGCGAGGTCATGATGACGGCTGAGAGCAGATGCCGCGCTTCCACCCCTTGCGCAATGTACATGGCCATGATGCCGCCCGAAACATGCGCCATGCCGCTGGTCATGATGGTCATCAGCTCCGACCGCGTTGCCTTGGCGAGGAATGGCCGGATGGTGAGCGGCGCTTCCGTCTGGCCCATGAAGATGCTGGCCGCCACGTTCATGCTTTCCGCGCCCGAGATGCGCATGGTCTTGAGCATGAGCCAGGCCATGACGCGGATGACGATCTGCATCACGCCCAGGTGATAGAGCAGCGCGAAAAACGCCGAAATGAAGATGATGGTAGGCAGCACTTGAAAGGCGAAGATGACGCCCGAGCCAGGCGGCACGAGCTTGCCGAAGTCGCCGGCGTTCTTGAGACCGAGCTGGCCAAAGACCATGCCGGAGCCGGCGAAGGTACAGGCCAGCATCTTGGTCACCACATCGCCTGCCCAGGCCATGGCGCGCTGGCCGTAGTCAAAGCGCAACACGAGGAAGGCGAAGGTGACCTGCAACCCGAGACCCCAGGCAATGGTGCGCCAGCGGATGTGCTTGCGATCGGTTGAACCCAGCCATGCGGCCAGCAGCACCGCTGCGATTCCCAGCAAACCTGTATAACGTGCCAATGCGGTCTCCTTTAGCAGAAAAACTCAGTCCGGTACATGAAAGGCTAGCAGCAAGAGCCAGTGAGTTGGAAGTTGGCAACTCTTCGCTCCTTGCGCTGTTCAAGCTGAGTGTTCTGCGATGCTTCATAGCGCCCTTCCGGGGCACCTGCGGTGCGGCCAGCCGTTGTGCAGCTACCCGCGCGCATGTTCGGCCAGGTACTGCTCAGCCGCTTCGCGCGTAAAGATGCGGCCCACCAGTGGCACGGCGGTCGGCGCTTCGGGCGCGATCACCACCGCCGCGCGGTAAAGCGCCTCAGCCTCGTCGAGCATTCTTTCATTGCTTGCGTAGAGTGTCGCCATCGGCTGGCCCTTCTCGACCCGCGCACCGCGGCGCGCATGGAAGTGGATGCCCGCATGTGGATTGACCGGCTCGCCAGCCCGTTCGCGGCCTGCTCCTGTGCGTTGCACGGCCCAACCCAGGCCGGTGGTGTCCATCGCACCGATGATGCCGCTCTGCCAGGCTTCAACCACGCGCGTAGCGCCGGGCGCGTGGAAGCTCCGGGCCGCATCGAAGACGCCGGTATCGCCGCCCTGCAAAGCCACCATCTCCAGGAACAGGCTGAGCGCCGTGCCGTCCATCAACGCTTTCTCCGCGCGTGCGTAGCCTTCCTCCGGAGTGGCGGCCTGGCCGCCGAGGTGAATCATCCATCCAGCCAGAATCAGCGAGAGTTCGCGCAAGTCTTCACTCTCGGCGGGCCTCTGACCGCGCATCAAATCAACCGCTTCTACCAGCTCAATCCAGTTGCCGGCCATCGCGCCCAGCGGCTGGCTCATGTCGGTCAGCAGAGCCACCGTGCGCGTTCCGGCGGATTCGGCCGTTGCCACCAGCAACGCCGCCAGATACTCCGAGTCTTCCGCCTTCTTCAAAAACGCGCCCGAGCCGGTCTTCACATCCAGCACCAGAGCATCCAGCCCGGCGGCCAGCTTCTTGCTCAGGATCGACGCACAGATCAGCCCCGGCGACTCCACCGTCGAGGTGCGGTCTCTCAAGGCATAGAGCACCCGGTCGGCCGGGACCAGCGTCGGCGTCTGGCTCACAATCGATGCGCCGCACTTGAGGATCACGGCTTCAAATTCGTCCAGCGTGAGCGCGGTTCGGAAGCCGGGGATAGCTTCGAGCTTATCCAGCGTCCCGCCGGTATGGCCCAGCGCGCGGCCGCTGATCATAGGCACGGCCACCCCGCAGGCGGCAGCCAGCGGCGCAATCAGAAAACTGGTCTTGTCACCCACCCCGCCAGTCGAGTGCTTGTCGACGGCTTGTCGTCCGAGCCGCGCTGGAGAAAACTTTTCCCCTGAATCGCGCATGGCCAGCGTCAGAGCGCGGGCCTCGTCCACGTTCAGACCGCGCAGCCAGCAGGCCATCAGCCACGCTGAAAGCTGCTCCAGCGGGATGGAGCCCGTGGCCGCACCCTGAGCCAGGAACTGAAGCTCGGCAGCCGTCAGCCGCTCGCCATCGCGTTTCTTGCGGATCAAATCGACCGTGTGAAAGGGAACAACAAGTTGTGTATCAGGTGTAGACATTCCAGAAAACCCTCGAAAAGCGACGTTTGATTTCATTGATCCGGCCCACAAACAGAAGCCCCGTGCCCCATTGCCAGAAGCCCGGTGTCCCATCCTCAGAAGTCCCGTGCCCCATCCATTTCGCGGGCCCTATCGCGAAATGGATGGGAAACCCCACACCCCCATTGGAGGGCCGTATCAACACCCCACGCCCTTAATGGAGGCAGGGGCCGGGTGAAGAAGGGCCTTACTTCAGCCGCATCTCGCCGGAGAGCGGCAGCACCTCATGGAAGGGCATGGTGCGCATACCGTCATTGACCGGAAACAGAACCGGCGCATCCGGCAGGATGAATTCGGCCAGCACTTGGCGGCATGCGCCGCAGGGCGGGCTGGCTGCTTGGTTCAGATTGGTAATCGCCACGGCGTCAACCCGAATTTCTGGTCCGAATTGGGACACCGCAGTGACCAGCGCGGCGCGCTCGGCGCAGATGGTCAGCCCGTAGCTCACGTTCTCCACATTCGTGCCCGTAACCACGGCGCCATTGGTCAATCGCAGCGCTGCGCCCACGCGGAAGCGTGAATAGGGCGAGTAGGAGTGGAGAGCCGCCAGCCGGGCCTGGTCCAGCAGTTGGGCCAATTCGGTATCGGTCACTTTGGGCTGTTCCATGGCTTCGATCCTCCGCTATCCGGCACAAACCGGAGCGTATAGCATACGCCGCCAGACCGGGAAAGCGGGCGGCCGGGGGCCCGCGCAACGGGTTTTCCGCCCCGATTTCAACTCTGTTCGTCCGCCGCCCTCAAGTTGCTCGCCAATATACCGATAAACGCTGAGAGTGCCGCCGTGCCCGGAGTGCGAACCGGACCGGCAGAGTGAGTGAATGCAATGGATGAATTGACGAGGGAGTTCCTGATCGAGAGCCAGGAAGGTCTGGATCGCATGGAGCGGTGCCTGACCGAACTCGAGGAGCGTCCGCAGGATGCGGGGCTGCTTGGCGACATCTTCCGCTCTGTGCATACGATCAAGGGCACAACGGGATTTCTGGGTTTCAAGCGGTTGGAAAAGCTGGCTCATGCGGGCGAAAACCTGCTGGGCTTGCTGCGCGATGGCAAGCTCCATGCCACCCAAGGCATTATCACCGGTTTGCTGCAACTGCTCGATGGTCTGCGGTCGATTCTCAAGACCATTGAAGCCGAGGGCAGCGAGGGCGACGGCGAAGACAGCGCTTTGATCGTCCATCTGGAGCAGTTGCAGGACGCAACCACGGCAGTTGCCCAAACGGCGCATACCGCCGTTGCGGCCAGCGGCCAGTCAGCGGTCTCTGCTCCTGCCGAGCCTCCTCCAGCGCCAGTTGCGCCGGTGGCCTCTGCAGCGCCAGCCCCTGTCCCAGCAGCCTCTGTCCCGTCAGCTGCGGAACCGGCCCCGCCAGACCCCACGGTGCAGACGGAAGCGGAAAAGCCTCGCCCGCAGGCAATTGCCAGCGCTGCCGAGAGCTCTCTGCGCGTGGATGTGACTCTGCTCAACCGCATGATGAATCTGGTTGGCGAGCTCGTGCTCACCCGCAACCAGGTGCTGCAGGCCACCGCCAACGATCCAAACATGACCATGCTCTCCCGCCGTCTTGACATGGTCACCGCCGACCTGCGCGAGAACGTCATGAAGGCGCGCATGCAGCCGGTCTCAAACATCTTTTCGAAGATGCCGCGCATTGTGCGCGATCTCTCCCAGGTCTTGGGGCGGAAGGTAAGGCTGCAGGTCGAAGGCCAGGATACAGAGCTCGACAAGAGCCTGCTTGAGGCCATCAAGGACCCGCTTACCCATGCAGTGCGCAACTCGCTCGACCACGGCATTGAGCCGCCCGAAGTGCGTGTTGCGGCGGGCAAGGATGCCGAAGGCACGCTGAAACTGCGCGCCAGCCACGAAGGCAGCCACGTCATCATTGAGGTATCGGACGACGGAGCCGGCATTGCGGTTGAAAAGGTGCGCGCCAAGGCCATCGAGCGCGGGGTCATTACCCAGGAGCGCGCGGCCCTGCTGGGCGAGCGCGAACTGTTGCAGTTGATCTTCCTGCCCGGCTTCTCCACCGCTGCCGCTGTCACCAACGTGAGCGGACGCGGCGTGGGCATGGACGTGGTCCGCACCAATGTCGAGAAGATTGGCGGCAAGGTCGAAGTGGATTCGCGCACCGGCAAGGGCACCACCCTGCGGCTGCGCATTCCGCTCACCCTGGCCATTATTCCGGCGCTGATCGTGCGCACCCTCGAGCAGAGCTTTGCTTTGCCGCAGGGGTCGCTCTCGGAGCTGGTTCATATTCCGCCGGAGCAGGCCAACGCATCCATCGAGTGGATCGAAGGCGTGGCGCTTTACCGGCTACGCGGCAAGCTGCTACCGCTGGTCTTCCTTGACCGGATGCTGACGCCCAACGGCAAGCACAGGGAAGCCGACGAGCGCGACAACTTTATCGCCGTGCTTGATGCCGATGGCCGTCAGTTCGGTCTGGTGGTGGATGGATTGGCCGATCCCGAAGAGATTGTGGTCAAGCCGCTTTCGGCCGTGCTGAAAGACATCGGCCTCTACTCCGGCGCAACGGTGTTGGGCAATGGAGATCTGGCTCTGATTCTCGATCCCGGCTCCATCGCGCTCAAGTCTGGCGTCACCATGTCGGCCCGCGAGGAAGAAGCGGCCGTCACCAGTGGAGAAGAAGTTACGGACGAGTTGAAGGGACTGGAATACCTGCTGGTAGAGACTGCCGGCCGCCGTGCCGCCGTGCCTTTGGCCGACGTGTTGCGCATCGAGCAGTTGCCTTTGTCGCGCATCGAGTACATCGGCTACCGGCCGGTGATCAACTTCAACGGCCAGCTACTGCCGGTCGAGGACTCGGGCGGTGTGCTGCAGGCTGCCGAAGGCAAGCCCGAGGCGCAGGTCATCGTGGTGGTCTGCCGCGATGCCAGCCGCCATGTAGGCATCGCCGTTTCTCAGGTGCTCGACGTGGCCTCTGGCGCGGATCTGTTCGAGGCCGGCACTACCCAGCGCACCGGTGGCGTGACGCTGCTCAAGGAACACGTGACCGGGGTTGTCGACCTTGGCAACGTGCCCCCCTTGCCAGCCGACGAACACCAGACTGCTGACTGGAATCGAATTGCGGAGACTTTGGCATGAGCACAGCAACTGTAACGCACGCAAAGGAAAACGGTACATCGGCCCTGGTCGAGGTCTGCTCGGTAAGGCTCGAAAAGACCTGGTTCGGTGTACCCATCAGCCACATCCTGGAGATTGTGGGTGGTGCGCGGCCACAGCCGGTACCGCTGGCGCCCGGCTATGTGGGTGGGCTGGTTCACTACCGCGGCGATGTGCTGACCACTGTCAGCCTTCGCCATCTGCTGAACATGCCTCCCAAGGACGGGCCGCAGGACATCATTGTGCTCGAGTCCAAGGGCGGCTGCTTCGGTCTGCTGGTCGATGCGGTTGGCGAGGTGCTGACGCTTTCGGCCGTCGACTTTGAACAGAACCCTTCAACCCTTGATGCGCGACGCCGCGCTTTACTGGCCGGCGCCTACAAACTCAAGGACAAGCTGCTGGTGATGCTGGACCCGGAGAGGCTAGACCCGATCCGGTTAAGCTCTGCCCAGCCTAGCTAGGACACAGGGAGCGATTGCTTCCCAACTGGAGGTAACCATGCGAGCACTGATTGTTGACGATTCCCGTTTTGTGCGCGGCTTCCTGCGCGGTTTGCTGCAGGAGAAGGGGATCGAGTGCGAGGAAGCTGCCGATGGCCAGGCTGGACTGGACCACCTGCACGAAGGCGTCGAGTTCGACCTTGCGCTCGTCGACTGGAACATGCCGGTATTGAACGGGCTCGACATGCTCAAACAACTGCGCACAGAGGGCTTCGCAGACTTGAAGGTGATGATGGTGACCACCGAGGCGGAGAACGACTTTATTCTTCGCGCTTTGGATGCCGGAGCCGACGAGTACCTGATGAAGCCGTTCGATGCCGAAGCCCTGAGCGAAAAACTGGCCTTGTTGGGCCTTGTGGAGGCCTGAGGCATGACGGTTGCACGCCGAACTCGTATCCTGGTCGTCGACGATTCGGCCGTCATGCGCAGCCTGCTGCGCTCGGTGGTCTGCGCTGACCCAGCCCTGGAGGTCGCCGGCACTGCCGGTGATGGTTCTTCGGCGTTGTCCGCGATTGCAGCTGTGCGTCCTGATCTGATCCTGCTCGATGTGGAGATGCCCGTGATGGACGGGCTGGTGACTCTCCGCGAAATGCGGAAACGAGGCTTCAAAATGCCGGTTATCATGTGTAGTTCGCTGACCCAGCGCGGAGCCAAAGTCACCATTGAAGCTCTGGCCGGGGGCGCATCGGATTATGTGACCAAACCCTCCGGACAGGCGGGAAGGGAAGAGGCCATGAAGACCCTGGGGCAAGAACTGATCCCCAAGATCAAGGCCCTCACCCAGGCCACAGCCGCGCAGTCCTTGTCCGCACCGGGCGGCTTCCTGCGGCAGGCTTCGCCACTGGCTCCACGGCCGGTTTCGAGCGTGCTGACCATGACGCAGATGCCGCGCCAGCAGCCGTTGTCGATGGTGCCCACGGTATTGGCGATTGGTGTTTCCACTGGCGGACCGGCCGCGCTCGACATTCTTCTCCCCGCCATTCCGGCTGGATTCCCGCTGCCGATTCTGATTGTGCAGCATATGCCGGAGCTGTTCACCAAACTGTTTGCCGAGCGGCTCAACACCCGTTGCCGGATTCCGGTGTTTGAGGCTTCGCAGGGCCAGCAGGTGATGCCCGGCACAGTCTATGTGGCACGCGGAAACTGGCACATGGAGGTGTTGTCAGGAGCACACCCGACCGCCCCACCCACCCTCCACCTAACCCAAGGCCCGCAGGAAAACCATTGCCGCCCGGCCGTCGATGTATTGTTCCGCTCTGCCGCCCGCCACTATGGTTCCGGTGTGTTGGCGGTGGTGCTGACGGGCATGGGGTCTGACGGAATGCTTGGCTGCCGAGTGATTCGCGAGAACGGCGGCGGCGTATTAGCTCAGGATCAGGCATCCAGCACGGTATGGGGAATGCCCGGCGCAGTGACCAACGCAGGCCTTGCACACAAGGTTCTGCCGTTGGATGCCATCGCGCCCGAAATTTTGCGCATCGTTAACCGAAATAACAGCGAAGCCCAAGAGCTTCGCAGATTGGTGGTCTAGCGATGGAACATGCCGCCAGCGCCGATTACACATACCTTCGTCAGCTCGTCTTCAGCTTGTCACAGAACGTGCTTGACCCCTCGCGCGACTACTTGTTCGATACTCGCCTGTCGCGTGTGCTTCGCAACCAGGGGATGAGCCGTCTGGACGAACTGGTCCGGCTGCTGCGTTCACGGCCCAACCCCACGCTGGAGCGGTCTGTGGCCGAGGCCATGACCATCAACGAGACCAGCTTCTTCCGCGACTCGCGTCCCTTTGAGCTGCTGCGCACCGAGTTGCTGCCCAAGCTGATTGAGAGCCGCAAGCATCTGCGTACGCTGCGGTTCTGGAGCGCGGCCTGCTCGACCGGGCAAGAGGGCTACAGCATTGCCATGATGCTGCTTGAACACTTCCCGATGTTGGTGGGCTGGAACCTGCAGATCGAAGGCACCGACATCTGTTCGGAGGTGGTCGATCGCGCCCAGGCCGGCTCTTACCATCGCATCGAGATCAACCGCGGCCTGCCCGCGCGCTTTGTGGTGCGCTACTTTGACCACGTGGGCGAGGACTGGGTGGTGAAGCCGGAGGTGAAGAAGATGTGCCACTTCCGACAGGCCAACCTGTGCGGGCCGCAACTGCCCTTCAATCGCACCAGCGACAAGTTCGATGTGATCTTTCTGCGCAACGTGATGCTCTATTTCTCGCAGGAGACGCGCAGGCCGCTGATGGCGGGCATTCATCGCGTGCTGCCGGCTGACGGCTATCTGTTTCTGGGTTCGAGCGAGCAACCCACCGATCCGGCGCTGTGGAATGCCACGCTGGCCGGTGGCACCTGCTACTTTACGCCGCGCCAACCCAGCTAGGGCGGCAAAGAGTTCTCAGGCCAGTCTGACAGAGACTGGCCTGCAATTTGTACCACCTTATGCCGTGCATCGTGGGTTCTGAGGGCCAGATCCCCGGCCGGCAGCAGAGGTTGAGCAGAGCGAAATTAGCTCTGCTCAGCCTCTTCTTTTTTGGGCGGATATACTTATTGATCCGGCCTTCAAATCGAAGCACCGTGCCCCATCCATTTCGCAGGTTTTATCGCGAAGATGAATATCAAGTTGGATCAGGTCCAACTTCCCAAGGGACGAAAGGGCAAGGTTTGTAACAGTCCCGTACCGGCACCTCAGACCTACAATGGATGAAACTTTGGCGCCCCATCCTTCGCGTTCTTTGCGAAGGGTGGGATCGCAAACACCTTCCGATTTAGGACACTACTCTTCGGCCAGCAGCCGCTCTACGGCGGCGTGCAACTGCGCGGTGATCTCGGCTTCGCTGACGGCGGATGTGAACCGGATGGGCTCACCGACGCGCACCGCGAGCTGGCCGGAGCGGAACCAGCCGCGACCGGCGGTTTTCAGTTCGCCCAGCCCCGTGAGCGCTACCGGCAGCACCGCCGCGCCGCATTGCTTTGTCAACAGGCCGATGCCGGGCCGGAAGCGTGCCAGTTCACCGGAGGCCGAGCGCGTTCCTTCAGGAAAAACCAACACGTTGTAGCCGTGATCCATGGCCTTGCCGGCATGGGTAAAGGCGGGCTGGAAATCGCGCAGGCGCGGCAGCGGAAAGGCGTTAAAGAGCGCCGTGATGAGCCAGTAATAGAGGCGGCCGGGCAGATAGAAGCCTTCCCGGTTGGCGGTGCGCTTCGGGTTGCGGAAGTGGCGATAAGCCTCGAGCATCTCGCCGGACATGGCCACTGCCATGCGCCGCCGCAGAACGCCGGTCAGCGCGTACTGGATGATCGGCATGTCGTAGCTGGTGACGTGGTTGGCGATGATAAGCAACGGTTCAGCGCCAGTTTCGGCTGCTGCTGTTGACGCAACCACGCGTGGCGCGGCCAGCAGCCATACCAGCGGACGCTCGACGGCCTCAATGAAGGCTACACGTACCCACTGCGCGACCCGCGTCCACGGCCACTCGGGATAGATGTAGGCACCACGGCGAGCGGCTTCGGCCTGCACTGCAGGAACACTGTCTGCTGTAGGGCCGAGGTTGCGCATCTGATTGCCGGGGGAAGGCGAATCCACTTGCTCTGAGGCGTGGCCTTCTACGATGGCGCGCAGTTCACCCAGCGTTACGGCGCGGTCGAGTGCGCCCTCTTCGGTGACAATGGCCAGCCGCTGCTCGATGGCTGCTGCGAGTTGTATGCGGCCCAGACTGTCGAGGAGCAGGTCTTCAGTGAGGCGCAGTTCGTCACCGACGCCCGGAGGCGTTTCACCAGAGATTTGCGCGATCAGCGCCAGGAGCCAGTCGGACGACGCGCCAAAACTGCCGGTGTGGCCTGCTGCCGCGGCTGCCTGCATCCGCTGTAGCTCTTCCGTGACGGCTTTGCGCCTCACCTTGCCGGTGGAGGTGCGGGGCAAATCGGGCTCCTGCCACAGAATCCATCGGCGAATCTTCTGGAAGTCAGCCAGCTTCGCGTTGGCGGCCTCAATGGCCGCTGCCGCCTGATCGCCTGTACCGCGACAGGCCAGCACGGCGCAGGGTTCGGGGCCGGTGGCCGTCTCCATGGCCACCACCGCACAGCCGTTGACGCCGGGTTGCGCCTCGACGGCTGCTTCGAGATCTTCAGGATGGATGTTGACGCCCGAGGCCGTTACGATGACTTCGCTTTTGCGGCCAAGGAAGCGCAGGGCTCCGTCGTCGGCGGTGGAAGCCAGGTCGCCGGTTGCCAGCCACTCGCTCTCGCGTTTGTGGAGTTGGCCCCCGGACCAGGTTGCGGTTGAAATCGACGCGCCGCGCACCAGCACTTCGCCATCGGGGCCGAGCTTGACTTCGCGGCCGGCCATCGGTTTGCCGATGGTGCCTTTAGCCACGTGGAAAGGGTGGTTCAGCGTGATGAGCGCGGTGGTCTCTGTCATGCCGTAGCCTTGCACGAGTACGAAACCGAGGCCGTTCCAGAACTGTTCGAGAGGGCTGGCGAGTGCGCCGCCACCAGAGACAAAGGCCCAGAACTTGAGCCCGAAGGCGCGATGGATCTTGCGGAAACGAATCCAGCGACCCAGAGCCTTTGTATGCGCCTGGTGCGCGGCTTCAAGTTCGTCCAGAATGCCAGGGTACTCAGCTTCGAGATGCGTTTTGAGCAGCGCCAGCACGCGGGGCACGGCGGCCAGCACGGAGATGCGTTCCTTGCGGATGGTTTCGATCAGGCGCGGCGCAATCAGGCGGCTCTCGAAGTGCAGCTCGGCGGTGAAGATGGGCGGAATCCACAGGCCCATGGTCTGGCCGAAGACGTGGCTCAGGGGCAGCGTATGCAGAATGCGCAACGGATGAATGAGCCGCTCGTAGCGCATGTAGGGCTGTGCGCCCTGCTCGATGGGGCCGATGCTGGCGAGTACGTTGCCATGGGTGATGACGACGCCCTTGGGATCGCCCGTGGTGCCGGAGGTAAAGAGAATCTGCAGCGGCGTCTGCTTGCCGAGGCCATCAATGGCAGCGGCCTCAGTGGAGGGCAGCGCCTGTGGCCAGTCCTCAAAGAGCAGACGGGGAATCTCGATGGGGAGCTGGTTCACCAGTGCCGCGTCACCCACGGCCAGCTTGGGGCTCACGTCGGCAGCTACGCGGGCGGCAAAGTCGGCGGCTCCGGCTGCGTCGAGCGGCACGGCGAGCACGCCGCGCAACATACAGCCGAAGAAGGCGGCGACCCACTCGGCGGAGTTGTCGCCCCACAGCAGCACCCGGTCACCCGGGCCTATGCCGCGCGCGGCCAGCAGCGCCGCGAATCGGCTGGCCAACTGCGCCAGCTCTCCGTAGGTGGTAACGCGCCGCCGGTTGCCCTGGTGGCGCACAATGGCGATCTGCCGGCCGTGCCGGCGAAAGTCTTCAACAAGCGTAGCAAGATGTTCGCGCATGAGGTCTTCCAGAAAGGTTCATGGTAGCAGCGGCGGGGGGCTTTGGAACGGTTCGATTATAAGGGCCGTATTTGCCTGCGGTTGTACTCCGCCGCCGCGGAAGCTGTTACCATCAGAAACCGATGAATCGCCCTGATCAAAATGGTCTTGCTCCGGCTGCCGCGCCCACTACTCCGGCGGCCTTGGTGCGCACTGAGGCGCAGGCTCTTGAGGCGTTGGCGGCGCGGCTTGAGGGCGCGATGGCCGAGCCCTTCGAGCGTGCTGTCGAACTCATCCTGCATTGTGGCGAGGCCAATGGCCGCGTGGTGGTTACCGGCATGGGCAAGAGCGGCATTGTGGCGCAGAAGATTGCCGCCACGCTCAGCTCAACGGGCTCGCCCGCGCTGTTTCTGCATCCGGCCGAGGCCGTGCATGGCGACCTGGGCGTGCTGATGCCAGGCGATGTGGTCGTCGCGCTCTCAGCCAGCGGCGAGACCGAGGAGATTCTGCGCCTGCTGGCCACACTCAAGCGAAAGGGCGACGCGCTAATCGCGCTCTGCTGCAACATGAGCTCGACGCTGGCCGAGGCGGCCGATGTGGCGCTCGATTGCTCGGTCGAACGTGAGGCTTGCGGGCTGAATCTTGCGCCCACCGCTTCAACGACCACGATGCTGGCGTTGGGCGATGCGCTGGCGATTGCCGTGAGTTTGCGCAAGGGCTTTCGTGCGGAGGATTTTGCCGAGCTGCATCCGGGCGGCAAGCTGGGCAAGCGGCTGGCCAAAGTGCGCGACCTGATGCACGCCGGAGACGCCGTGCCCGTGGTGACCCCCACGACGCAGATGACCGATGTGATCTACGAGATGTCGTCAAAGAAGCTGGGCCTGACCACCGTGCAGTGCGAGGGCAAGCTCCGCGGCGTCATCAGCGATGGCGACCTGCGAAGGCTGCTGGAGCGCGAGGGCGGAGCGGCGTTGTCAAAGACTGCCGGTGAGGCCATGAATCCGCATCCGCGCACCATTGCGGCGAGCGAGTTAGCGGCCAAGGCGCTGGCAATTCTGGAAGAGCGGAAGATTACTTCGCTGGTGGTCGTGGGTGCGGACCAAACGGTGGAAGGCGTGCTGCATCTGCATGATCTTTGGGGAGTGGAGTTGATTTAAGGGCAGGGAATAGGGAATAGAAAAAGCGCGTTTATTGAGGTTCGTACTATCCCGGGTCTCAAAATCGAGACCTGGGGCACCTCCGGTGACTATTGATCCGGCGCTCAACCAGAAGCACCGTGGCCCATCCATTTCGCAGATTTTATCGCGAAATGGGTGGGAAGCCTACACACTATTGAAGGCCGGATCAATAAGGGACTAGGGAACGAGCGCTCACCGGCTGCGGATTGCGAGCGGCGCGATCATCTCCAGATCGCGGTCCAGCATCGTTGATGTATCCGGTGCTGATTCCTTAAAGTGAACGCGGGGCCTTTTGTCGCGCATCTCGCGGACGAAGGCATCGGCGTCATCCTTGTGGCTGAACTTGCGCAGGTAGTTTCCAGTGCGGTACTCGTCCACAAAGTAGGTGTATGTGATCTCCGCCCAGTAATTGCGCCATCCCTCCCGGACCACCTTGCTACCGACGACCACGGCGTCCACGGAGGGCCAGCCCTCCTGGGCGCGCTGCTGACGCTGACCCTGCCACCAGTGGCGCACAAAGTACGCAGCCACGGCGCCCGGCAGCAGGCCAAACGCCTTCAGCATCTTGATGACGATGTAGATATATTCCGAGTGGAAGTGGCCTAGCTGCATGGCAAATATTATTCCATAACCAAGGCCCATAAACCGTTGACATCATGGAACAATTGATTCGGCATCCATACCCTGTGCCTTTACTCGGTGGGTGAGGCCGATTCAGCGAGGAGAAGCCAATGTCCATCTCTAGAGCCACTGAACGCACAGTCCTTATCACCGGCGCATCCAGCGGGTTTGGGCTGCTGACGACTGTCACGCTGGCGCGTTGTGGCTGGCGGGTGCTGGCTACGATGCGAGATCTGGGGCGCAGTGGGCGACTCGAAGAGGCAGCGCGCGCTTCTGGGGTGCTTGATCGCATTGAGATGCTGCAACTCGACGTGACGGATGCGGCGCAGATCGCGGCGTTGGCCGCGGCTCTGGCTGGGCGCCAAGCCCCACTCCATGCGGTGGTGAACAACGCAGGGTTTGCGATGGCGGGATTTGCGGACGACGTTTCGGACGAGGAGTTGCGCCGCCAATTAGACACCAATTTCTTTGGCGCGGTTGCGGTGACGCGGGCTTTTCTGCAGCAGTTCCGCCGCCAGGGCTTCGGGCACATCGTGATGGTCGCGTCGATCTCTGGACGGACAGGTTATCCGGGTGTTTCCAGCTATGCAGCATCCAAATTCGCGCTGGAAGGATGGACGGAGACGCTGCGTTTTGAGCTTGCGCCGTTGGGCATTCAGGTGGCGCTGGTCGAGCCGGGATCGTTTGAGACCGGAATCTGGACGCATGGAGCGGTGCATTCGACGGGCTCGCTCGATCCCCATTCGCCCAATGCCGCACGGCGGGAGAGGTTGCTCAAAGCCATGCAGGCCCGCCCAGGCAAGGGACGCGGCAACCCACAGCAGGTCGCCGACGGCATTGCGCGCATTCTCGGCGATCCGCACCCGCGCTTGCGTTACGTCTTCGGAAACGACGCCAAGCTCCTGCTGGCCGTCCGGGCATTGCTCCCTTGGAGGCTGTGGGAGCGAATTGTGGTGCGGGTGAGCGGGCTGGAAGAGAAATAGTAAAATGTTCCCGCGCCAACGCCTGTGAATCATGAATCACGAAAATGAGTTCAAAGATATTCGCGATGAGATCGAGAACAAGCAGAAAGCGATTCTTTGGGAAGACGCTCGAAAGGGTGGCCGGTTGATTTTCTGATGTCAACGGGCAGTTTGTTGATTGGGCTGCGACTGTTTCGCAACGCCTTTTTGCGGCCGAAAAGTCCGAAATAGCCGCATAATGAAGATAGGAGATTCTATGGCAGGCTCGACGATCAGGATTCATCTGGATGCGGCTGCGCAGGCGCGGCTTGCGGTGTTAGCCGAGGCGCGGCATCAGCCCGTCTCCGAGGTTGCGGCTGAGGTCATTGCCTCCTACCTCGCTCCCGATAGCTGGGAGCATCGGCATATCCGCGCAGGGCTCGACGAACTGGCGGCAGGCAAGGGCGTCTCTCATGAGCGGGTTGCAGCGTGGCTCGACAGTTGGGGTACGGACAACGAATTATCCGCCCCAAAATGAAGATTCTTTGGTCGCCCACGGCGATTGCCGGCCTTGAGTCGATTCGCGCATATAGCCGAAGATAATCCTCACGCCGCCGTCAAAGTTGCGCAGACGATCCGGCAGGCAGTCGAGCGGCTTTGCAGCTTTCCTGCATCTGGCCGCGCAGGCAGGGTACCGGAAACATGCGAGTTAGTGATTCCTGGAACAGCCTATATCGCAGCCTATACAGTGGATGAGAACCAGGTTTGCATTGTCTCCGTATTACACGGTAGGCAGCGTTGGCCCGAGATCTTTTAACGGGATAGCGCCCGCCGAGGCACCAATCGAAGCACTTCAACAGGTAAAATAGAGACTTTGAAGTCATAAGGAACGAACACGCCTATGCAATGCTGGTCAAAGCTCTTTATCCCGACACTTCGCGAGGCCCCGGCAGATGCCGAAGTGGCCAGCCACAAGTTTCTCGTCCGCGCCGGTTACATCCGGCAAATGGGCGCGGGGCTGTACAACTATCTCTTCCTCGGACAGAGGTCGATGAACAAGATCATCGGCATTGTCCGCGAAGAGATGGACCAGATTGCGCAGGAGTTCTTTCTGCCGGCCCTGCTTCCGAAGGAACCGTGGGAGCAGAGCGGCCGCTGGACGGGCATGGGCGACAACATGTTCCGGCTCAAGGATCGCAAGGGCGCGGAGATGTGCCTGGGCATGACGCATGAAGAGATCATGACGACCATCGCTCGCAGCGAACTGCGCAGCTACAAACAGTTGCCGCAGATCTGGTATCAGATCCAGACCAAGTTCCGTGACGAGCCCAGGCCGAAGTCTGGCCTGCTGCGCGTGCGCCAGTTCACGATGAAGGATGCGTATTCGTTTGACATCGACAAGGCGGGGCTGGACAAGAGCTTTGACCTGCATGATCGCGTGTATCGCAAGATTTTTTCGCGCTGCGGATTGAAGTTTGTGGCCGTCGAGGCGGATTCGGGTTCGATGGGCGGATCGCAGTCGCAGGAGTTCATGGTCTACACCGATGCGGGCGAGGACTTGATCGCCAGTTGCCCGGTGTGTGGTTACGCGGCCAACACGGAAAAGGCGGCGTCGCTGCTGGAGGCTGTAGTTGAGTTGGAGCCGACCGGTGATGGCGCGCCTGAGCTGATTCACACGCCGGGTATGGGCGCGATTGCCGACATTGCGGCTTTCCTCAAGATGCAGCCGGCCAACGACATCAAGTGCGTGGCGTACATGGCGCTGAAGCGTGGCGCGGGTGAGAAGGCTGATACCTGGCACCCGGTTGCGGCCTTCCTGCGAGGCGACCATCAGGTGAACGAGACCAAGCTGCTAGGCGCAATTGGTGGCGCGGAACTGCGGCCGATGGTGACTGAGGAACTGGAGCAGTTCTTCCACGGACCGGCTGGCTATCTTGGCCCGGTGGGTGTGAAGACCGCTGCCAAGGCGCTTGGCGAAGAACTGACGGTTGTTGTGGACAAGTCTCTTGAAGGCCGCAGCAACATGGTGTGCGGAGCCAACAAGCTGGACTACCACCTGCGCAATGTGACGCCGGGCAAGGACTTTTCCTGGACTCTTGCTGCCGACATTCGCACTGTGAATGAGGGCGAAGGCTGCCCGAAAGATGGCTGTGCGGGCAAGCTGGTGGTAGGCAAGGCCGTCGAGATCGGTCACATCTTCAAGCTCGGCTACAAGTATTCCGAGGCCATGGGCGCGCGGGTGCTGGACGTGAACGGCAAGGAAGTGACGCCGATCATGGGCAGCTACGGCATCGGCATCGAGCGCATTCTTACCTCGGCTGTCGAGCAATCGAACGACGCCAACGGCTTCTGGCTGCCGGCCTCGATTGCGCCGTTTGCCGTCGTCGTCACGATCACCAACGTGCGCGATGCCGAGCTTTTGGCTGCTGGCGAAAAGATTGCCGCCGAACTTCAAGCGGCGGGTCTGGATGTGCTGCTGGACGACCGCGACGAGCGCGCTGGCGTGAAGTTCAAAGACGCCGATCTGGTGGGCATTCCATATCGCATTAACGTGGGCAAAAAGGTGGCGTCGGGAGTGGTGGAGTTGGTCTCCCGCGCGACGTCATCCAGCGCCGATGTGGCCATCAGCGAAATTCTTTCCGCTCTCAAACAAAGCATTGCTGAAGAGCAACTGCTGGAGTTGAGCGCGGAGTAACTGGTTCCTACCCAGACAGCGGCCGGGCGGCGATGGCGCGCTCGGCCGCTGATTTCTGCCCGGTCCGGCAAGAGCGCAAGTCGAGGAGTTGAGCACGATGGCATTGAAGATCAAGTTCGCAAGACCAGCGGGGCCGAACGCCAACCGGACGTTCCTGCTGCGCATGGCGCTGCTGGGCGCGGCCGCCTTTGCGGTGGTGTTGCTGGCCATCACTGTCTTCTACTACTTCCGCTACCAGGGCATTGTGGACGAGCGGTTGAAGCAGCCAATCTTTGCTACCACGGCCAAGATTTATGCCGCGCCGCGCGAGGTGCGTCCGGGGCAAAAGCTCAGCGTGCATCTGATTGCCGAAGAGCTGCGCGACGCAGGCTATTCGCCCGATGGCGCATCGACGCCGTCGGAGCTTGGCACTTACAGCGAGGGCGTGCAGACGATCACCGTGCGCCCCGGTCCGCAGTCGTTCCATGCGCCGGAGCCAGCAGCGATTCATATCAGCGGCGGTTCGGTCAGCTACATTACCGACGAGAAGGGCCAGCAGCTCACCAGCTATGAGCTTGAGCCGCTGCTCATCACCGGGCTCAGCGAAGACGTCAACCGCACCAAGCGCCGCATTGTTACCTACGACGAGATTCCGCAGCATCTGGTGCAGGCGGTGGTGGCCATTGAAGACAGGCACTTCTTTGAGCACGGCGGGGTGGACTACTTCCGGCTGCTGGGCGCGCTGCGCAACGATATTACGCCCGGCCATCGCTTTGTGGAGGGCGGCTCCACGTTGACCATGCAACTGTCGCGCGGCTTCTTCCTGACGCCCGAGCGGCACATGAAGCGCAAGCTGATCGAGATCCTCATCACCTTCCAGCTTGAGCACCGCTTCGCCAAGAAGCAGATCTTCGAGATGTATGCCAACCAGGTGCCGATGGGGCAGCGCGGCAGCTTCTCCATCAATGGTTTTGGCGAAGCTTCACAGGCTTACTTCGGTAAGGATGTGCGCGAGATCTCGCTGTCAGAGGCGGCGCTTCTGGCGGGCATTATTCAGAGCCCGAACCGTCTGAATCCTTTCCGCCATCCGGATCGCGCCATTGAGCGGCGCAACCTGGTGCTGGACTCGATGGTGGAGATTGGCGCAGTAACCAAGGATGATGCCGAGCGTGCCAAAGCCGAGCCACTGCACATTATTCCCGGCTCGGTCGATGCTTCGGAGGCGCCTTACTTCGTCGATCTTGTTCACGAGCAGTTGCAACAGAAGCTCGGAGACCGCGACTTCAATCGCGAAGGTCTGCACATTTACACCTCGCTCGATCCGGACCTGCAGCGCGTGGCCACCACAGCCGTTGAGTCCACGGTACATGTGGTTGACGAGCAGGTTGACAAGTTACACGCCAAGGACAAGAAGGCGGGCATTGCCTATGCCTATCCGCAGGTGGCGCTGGTTGCCCTGAATCCGCATACCGGCCAGGTGCTGGCGATGGTGGGCGGACGCAGTTACGGCAACAGCCAGGTGAACCACGCGGTTGCACACCGACCCACAGGCTCCATCTTCAAGCCTTTTGTGTATGCATCTGCCTTTGCCACCGCAGCCGAGGGTACCGTGCTGCCGGGGCAAACCAAGCCGTTCTCGCCGATCACGATGCTCAGCGACGAGCAGACCACCTATGACGTGGGCGGGCAGAGCTATACGCCGCGCAACTTCGAGGGCGAGTATCACGGGCAGGTGATGGCGCGCTATGCGCTGATGCGCTCGCTGAACAATGCCACCATCGGGTTGGCGTCGATGGTGGGCTTCGATCGCGTGGCTGCGCTGGCCCGCGATGCTGGCATCAAGAGCGCGCGCGGCACGCCGTCAATGGCCATCGGCTCTTACGATGCAACGCCGCTCGATATGGCCGGCGCTTACACGGTGTTTGCCAACAAGGGCCTGCACATTGATCCGTGGATGCTGGCCAGTGTGCGCTCCTCCACCGGCGACGTGGTGGAAGACTACACGCCCACTTCGCATCAGGTTCTCGATCCGCGCGTGGCGTACCTTACCGTGAGCTTGATGGAGAACGTGCTGCGTGGAAATGGAACTGGCGCGGGAGTGCGCGGCATGGGCTTTACGTCTCCGGCGGCAGGCAAGACCGGCACCAGCCACGACGCATGGTTTGCCGGCTTCACGTCGAACCTGCTGTGCGTGGTGTGGGTGGGCAACGACGATTACACCGATATCAAGATTGAAGGTGCACATGCGGCTGCGCCTATCTGGGCCGAGTTCATGAAGCGCGCCGTTCAGCTTCCGCAGTACTCTGACACCAACGACTTCAGTGCACCCGATGGGGTTGAGGTGGTGAAGATCAACGAAGCCAGCAGCCTGCTGAGCGACGAGACCTGCCCCGACGGCTTCGATGCCGCTTTTCTAGCTGGCACAGCGCCCACGCAGCCCTGCGACCATCCTGCCGAGCAGCGCAATATCTTCCAGAAGATATTTGGAGGCGGCAAGTAGTGCGGCCTTCGCGCGTCTGGTTCATCCATCCACGTCGCTGCCATCCAATCTCGGCTGGCAGCGCGCGCACCAGAAAGTAGCACGTGCGTTCGGTCCCTGCAATCGCCGCCGAATGCGCTCTCCGCAGCGACGGCAGGGTTGGCCGGCGCGCTCGTAGACCCACGCATGATCTTCCGGGTTGCTGGCGTGTGTTGTGCGCCGCCAGCGTCCGGCATAGGTCAGCATCTGCTCACCGGAGTCCTCCAGCACGTTATCTTTGAGCAATTGTTGCGCAGTGTTGACGGCATCTTCGAGGCGCTCGCGCTTGAGTGCGGCGATGTGCTCGAAGGGATTGATGCGCGCCACAAAGCAGATCTCCGATTTGAATTCGTTGCCTACTCCAGCGGTGATGCGCTGATTGAGCAGTGCTTCGGCAATTTCCTTGTTCGGCATTGCGAGCAATCGCTCGACGGCCGCGTTGACATTGAACTCTTCGCGCAACACATCGCGATCGAGTGAGGGAATGCGCTTGTTGCGGCGCAGGCTTTCGGCCGTGTGCATCTCGGCCACGGGAACCTTGAAGCCCACCGCGACAAACTCGCTGTTCTCGATGACGATGCGCATCTGCGCTTGTGGCTTTTGCCAGCGTTCGCCATGGCGATAGATGTGCCAACTGCCGCTCATCAACAAGTGCGTCACAAGTGTGCCGCCGCCGGAGAAGTGAATCAGTAGAAATTTTCCGCGCGGCTCGACGCGTACGACTGTCTGGCCCGTGAGCGGTGTGTCGTCATCAAAGCGTGTGAGCAGGGGATAGGTGGAGCGAAAGCCGGTGATGACGCGGCCTTCAAAGGCTCGCGCCAACGTTCGCGCGGTACGAAAGATCGTATCTCCTTCCGGCATGGTTCTCCTTGGCGTCCATTGTGCAGGTGAGCGCTATTGCACTTCGCCGGTCCACGCATGTTGCGCCGTGCTTGCAGGAATCCTGCGCAGGTTCATGCCCAGCGGCCCAGTTTGGAAGCCCGCATTCATGAGGAAGCGCGCCATCGGATGCGCGGCAACAGGCTGTCCGTTGATGGTGGTGATGAGCGCGCCCTGATGGCTGTGCTGGCGCATCCGCTCCTGGCCGCGCGTGGAAAGAAAGTGCGCCAGACCAGCAGCGGCTTGCGAACGCTCCGGTTCGTCATCGGGCAGGAAGATCAACATGTTCGGATTGCCGCGCCGCAGCCACGCGATCAACTCGCCGTTGCGCAAGATCACCTCAGCATAGGCAGCACGCGTAAGAATGCGCGGCGCACTCTCGGAGTCTTCTTCCGCCACGGGCAACTCAGGCCAGCGCAACACGGAACCGTAGGGGTTGGCTGGATCGGTGGCGGCGAGTTGCACAAACTCCGGCTGCTCCTCGGGTGGCGGCGTGCGCAACTGGCGTAGCAGATCGACAGCCGCAGGCAGTGCGAACTGCGTTGCGCCGAGCCCGGCCACAAAGTAGCCGCGCCGGATGCGGCCGCTTTCTTCAAGCGCTTTGAGCACGTCGTAGACCGCGGAAAATCCGCCGGGAATATTTTCAGCAGCTACGTGTTCGCGCATCAGCACGCCGTAACGATTGAGCAGTTGCAGAGCTAGCGCATGGCTGGCTTCAGTTGCAGAGTGGCCAGACTCTCGATCGCGCACAGGCAGCAGTGACCAGCGGCCTTGTGCAGATGGCGGTGTGGTGCGTCGCGAGCGGAAGACTACTCCGGTTTGCATTCTGCGCGGAGCACGCGCATTCTCTGGGCGCAGGGTGTAGGCGCGCAGTGCATGTAAGGAGTCGTTGGTAACGAGGCCGCGCCAAACCAGGCTCCAGAGCGCATCGACGGTCTCGCCTGGATAGCCTGCGCCGGCGGCCTCATGCAGCGCGTCGAAAAAGCTTGCGCCGTTGCGTTCCAGCGCGGCCAGCAGCTTCTCTTCGCGCTCGGTGAGCGGTTCGGCGTTGGCGTCTTTCAAGGAGCGTGCACGCGCCAGCAGCGGCAACTTGTCGGCGAGGAACAGAGCGATGCGTCCGTCGCGCTCGCCCATCGGCTCCACGCCAGCCCATGCCACTTCGCCGGCCGCAATCAGTGTGTCGAGCCCGGCAGGATCGTAACCGGCCACGCGCGCGGGCAGGATGGCGCTCTCGACCAGCGACGCAGGCAGAGGCGCTCCCTGCAAGCTCTCCACCGCGTCCAGCAACGCATCAAGAGAACCACGTCCTCCCTGTCGGGGCGACAACAACCCCTGCCAGTGCGATTGAAAACGCGCCAGTGTGCGCTGCTCGACGGGCTCCACTTCGCGCCGCAGTCGCGCCAGCGATTTGCGGCGAATCTGGCGGAGAATCTCCGCGTCGCACCACTCGCGATGCAGGCCGCCGGGCCGAAAGCCGCCTTCCAGCACGCGGCCATCGTGCGCGAGTTGACGCAGTGCCTGCTCCACGGCGTCAGCATTCAGCGCGAAGCGCTCAGACGCTTCGCGCGCAGTGAAGGGGCCATGAGTACGCGCGTAACGGCGCACCAGTTCGAGCACCGGATGCGCGACGGGCTCAAGCAGCGCGGTTGCAAGACCAGGTGGCAGCGGAATGCCGAGGCCGTCGCGATAACGCGCGGCATCTTCGGCGGCGACGAGTCGTTTTTCGCCGGCAATGCGCAACTCAAGCACGCGGCGGGTACGAATGAGGCGGTCCACCTGTGTGAGAAGTTCTGGCGTGGCGACACGGCGCGCCAGCTCTTCACGCGAGAGGTCGCCAAGTCGCAGCAGAAGGTCATGCATGCCGTCCATGGTGCGTGCGCGTTGCACTTCAGTGAGGCATTGCGCCAGCTCTTCCACTTCGTTAATGGCATCGGCATCAAGCAGCTCGCGCAGGTCAGCCTCGCCGAGCAGCGCCTTCAACTGTTCCTGATCGATGGTGAGCGCCTGCGCTCTGCGCTCGGCCAGCGGCGCGTCGCCGTCGTAGACGAAATTGGCCACGTAGCTGAACAAGAGCGAGGCGGCGAAGGGCGATGGCTTGCGGGTTTCGACCACATGCACGCGCAACTGCCTCTGCTCGATAGCGCGCAGGGTTTCAATCAGCGCTGGCATGTCGAAGACGTCGCGCAGACATTCGCGATAGGCTTCGAGCAGCAGCGGAAATTTGGGATAGCGCGAGGCGACGCTGAGCAAGTCGTAAGCGCGCTTGCGCAACTGCCACAAGGGTGTTCGCTGATCGGCGCGCTTGCGGGGCAGCAGCAGGGCGCGGCCGGCTGCCTCGCGGAAGCGGCCGGCGAACAGCGCTGTCGAGCCGAGTTGGCGCAGCACCAGTTGCATGGCTTCGGCGGCTTCCACCATGATCCAGTCGGAGTCGGGCGGTTCATCGGTGTCAGGGAAGCGGAGCACAAAGCCGTCGTCACTCCACAGCGTCTCAACCTCAGGCCCGCCAGCGGCGCGAATGCGCGCGCTCACGGCCATAGCCCAGGGGATGTGGATGCGTGCGCCGAAAGGCGTGAGCACACACATGCGCCAGTCGCCGAGTTCGTCCTTGCAGCGCTCCACCACGATGGTGCGGTCATCGGGAACCGCGCCGGTGGCGGCTTCCTGATCGGCGAGAAATTCGAGCAGGTTTTCCGCAGCGCCAGGATCGAGATCGTGCTGCGCAACGAGCCGTGTGAGCGCGGCGGGCTTGGGCAGTGCGCGCAGTTCGCGCACCAGCGCGCCAATGCGGCGGCCAAATTCCAGCGGGCGGCCAACGCTGTCGCCCTTCCAGAAAGGCATTTTGCCGGGTTCGCCGGGCGCGGGCGTTACCAGCACGCGGTCGTGCGTGATTTCGGTGATGCGCCACGTAGACGCGCCGAGGATGAAGGTCTCGCCGGGATGGCTCTCGAAGACCATCTCTTCATCGAGCTCGCCCACGCGCACGGCCCTGCCTTCAGTGAAGGCGAGAAAAACACCGTAGAGTCCGCGATCGGGAATGGTGCCGGCGTTCAGAATCGCCAGCCGCGCGGCGCCGTCGCGCGCGGTGAGGGTGTTGGCTACTCGATCCCAGTTGAGCCGTGGACGCAGCTCGCCGAACTCATCCGATGGATAGCGGCCACTGAGAAGATCGAGCACGCCCTCGAAGGCTTCGCGCGTCATCGCTGCGAATGGAGCTGCGCGGCGCACCAGCTCAAAGAGCGCGTCCACGTTGACTTCCGGCTTTGACTCAGGTGGCGCGACTGTACCTAGCACGGGTTTCTTGCGCTTGACCTTGGCAACACCCGGCGGATGCGCGACGATGGCCACGATCTGCTGCGCTAGCACATCGAGAGGATTGCGCGGATAGCGCGTGGACTCGATGGCGCCCTCGTGCATGGCCTGCGTGACAGCGGCGCAGGCGACCAGGTCGGCGCGGTACTTTGGGAAGAGCACACCCTCGCTAACCGCGTCCACGTGATGGCCGGCGCGGCCGATGCGCTGCATGCCGCTGGCCACCGAAGGCGGCGCTTCGATCTGGATGACGAGATCGACTGCGCCCATGTCGATGCCAAGTTCGAGCGTTGACGTGGCGCAGAGAGCTTTGATTTTCCCAGCCTGGAGTTGCTCTTCAATGATGGAGCGCTGCGCTGCGGCGAGTGAGCCGTGATGTGCGCGGGCAATGTCTTCGCCGGCCAGTTCGTTGAGCGCGCCGGCCAGCCGCTCGGCCACCTGGCGGCTGTTCACAAACAGAATCGTCGAATTGCGCTCGCGAACAATCTCCAGCAATCGTGGATGAATCGCATTCCAGATGGAGACACGGCGTGGCATCTGCGCGGCATTGCCCGAAGGGATCTCTTCCATTGCGCTCAGTCGAGCCATGTCTTCGACAGGCACCTCGATGCGCAGCTTGAGCTGTTTGGGCGCGTTGGCATTGACGATGGTGACGGGGCGATAGACGATCTCGGATGCGGAGGCGGTGAGGGTTTCGTCGCGCTGATCGAACAAAGGGGGCAAGACCGATTCAGAGTCCGGGTCTTCCTGTTGCGTGCGGATTTCGTCTGCTTCAGTGGGATGTGTCTGGCTTGTTGCGCAGCGCCCCTCTGGGGCGCGCGGCAGTTCTTCGAGGGACGCAAACCCAGGGCGGCGCTGCGCTTGCCCTGGGCTATTCTCACGCCACCCCTCCGGGGCGGTGATTGCATCTTCCGAATCCGCAGGACCATTCCATTTTTCCGGGACAGTTGGTGCATCTGCCGAACCAGCGGGATCATTCCACTTTTTCGGGGCGGTGATTACATCGGTGCAATCATCAGGGCTATTCCATCGCGCGCTATTCCCTAACCTCCGATCCTCTATTCCCTGATCCCTATTCCCTATTGCCTGCTTTTCCACTCCTCCGAGGAAGCGCGCCACTTCTTCGAGCGGGCGCTGCGTTGCAGAGAGGCCGATGCGCTGCAGGCGATGGCCGGTAAGCGCTTCAAGCCGTTCGAGCGAGAGCGCGAGGTGCGCGCCTCGCTTCGTGGGCACCAGCGCGTGAATTTCGTCGATGATCACGGTCTCGACCGTGCGCAGCGCTTCGGCGGCCTGCGAGGTGAGCAGCAGATAGAGTGACTCGGGGGTGGTAATGAGGATCTCGTCAGGTTGACGAGCGAAACGTGCCCGATCACGCTGTGGCGTGTCTCCGGTGCGCACGGCGATGCCGGTCTCGGTGACGGAGATACCCATGCGGCGCGCCATGTTAGCGATGCCGGCCAAAGGCGAGCGCAGGTTGCGCTCGACGTCTACAGCGAGCGCCTTGAGAGGCGAGATGTAGACCACGCGGCAGCCGCGGGGCGCAGAATGCTCGTCCTCTGGAAAGAGCTTCGCAGTTCCTTTGTCCCCCGGTCCCTCAGCCTTTGTTTCTCCCAGCATCAACCGGTCAAGGCACCAGAGAAATGCAGTGAGCGTTTTGCCGGTTCCGGTGGGCGCCAGGATGAGCGTGCTGTCGCCGCGTGCGATTGCCGGCCAGCCGAGGCGCTGCGGTGCGGTGGGCGCTTCAAAGACCGCGCGAAACCACGCTGCCGTGACGGGATGAAAACCACTGAGCGCATCCTCCGCGGCGGACGCATTGAGGCTCGCTGGATCGAGGTTCGCCGGATTATGGAGGGAGTCTTCGCGCCTGCTTGTCACGTTATGTTGAGGATAACGCTTGAGGCTGGCGAAGAGGAAGCGAAGAAAGTGGCAGGCTAATTTCCTGCAGGATTGCCGATGCACTTCCGGCAAGGTGCAACCTCAGCAGGATGCTGCCAAAACCGGCGGTGCTCGATCTTCTGTTTCAGGTCGCCAGGACGATGGAGCCCCAATCTGGTTGACTGCGCAGGTCGTATCCTCGCGCGATGCAAGCAGACTGCTGAGTCAGCCGCGGCAGAAGATTGTTTTCGATTGCTGCAGTGACGAGTGCCGCTCAAACGAGTACAATCTCGCGTTGGGCCAGAACCGTGCTGGTTTTGCCATGGATTGCCAGCGCAACCGCAGCGATTCGCCGTTCTGGGTAACGGATGACGTCAGGAGCAAGCGTATGCGAACGAACACGATGAAGACTTGCATTCTAGTTGCGTGTCTCATGTCGGCATTGATTGCGGCTGGGGCGCAAGAGGTAGTTCATGCACTCACAGGAACGGTGGTCTCCGCCGATGCAACGGCCAAGACGATCACAGTCTATACGGACAACCATTCCGCCGGGCTGTTCAAGGATATGACGGAACCCAAAACGCCCATTGCCTTTGACAAGACCATTCGGGCCAAGGCAACCGCGGCCAATGAGTTCAGGCAGAAAGGCACCTACGGCATAGTCTTCTATTTCAGTGGCGCCGATACCCGTACAGCCGTAGCATTGCGCAATCTGGGCCAGGGTCCGTTCAGCTTGACAACAGGTACGGTGGTCAAGTCAGAAGACAAGGGCCGCTCTGTAGTAGTCACAGACGAATCGGGCGCGAGCAAGACGTTCAACATCACCGATGACACCATTGCGGAGACAGGTTATGGCGCTGTTGTGGGCCTTAAATGCCAGCTTCACAAGGGCGATAAAGTGCGTGTGACGGCGAAGACGGTGAATGGGACCGATGTGGCCCTGTTTATCAACGCCATGGTTGGCAACTGACCGCCGCTGCGAACCCCATGACGAAGGGTTGCTAGAAAGGATATTCGCTGGTCAGGCGGGGAGGACAAACTCTGCCTTCCAGCCGAAACCCTGGCGGTTGTCGACCAGCCGTACCCACTCGGGGCGGAAGCGGTAGAGCGTGCCTGCTTTGATGGCTAGGCCGAGCACGGCGCCCAACTGGAAGCGCTGGCAATAGCGGACGAGGATGGCCTGGCGCTCGGCGCCTTCGACGATAGAGCAGCACCCGCGCATCTGCGCGCCGGCAATCTCGCGCCAGGCAAAGGTTGGCCGGTAGACGGTGACCGCTACATGCGGATCGGCGCTGAGAGCGAGGCTGTGTACGCTGTCGGCAGAGGAGAGCCAGAGCAGGTCGAGCTGTTCCGCTCCGACCGTGTCCACCGGCGCACCGGTCACGTAGAAGACGGGAGCCGCGTAGGCCAGCCCCTCGGCGTCAACAACCGAGAGCACCATAGTGCTTTCGCCTTCGAGCAATGTACCGAGCTGGCGGATCTGCTCTTCGGTGGCCGGTTTCGGTTCTGTCTTCATGGTGTATGCGAGAAATCTTGCAGGATGACCCCCTGCAGGGACTGAAGGCAATAGACAAGATGATTGCGGAAGGGTAGCGAGTCGGCTACTAAATACACGTTCCAACGAATGAATGAACAGTTGCCCCCAGGTGGGTTGCTCTGGCGAGTGCGCTGGTTGGAAGCCTTCCAGGATTTAATCTGCCGAAAAATCATTCCTGCATCCCGTCAGCACGATGCTTACCTATTACCGCATACAACCGAGTTCTGCGATCTTCGCACAGTTTACCTCAATATAACTGACGAATAGGCGCATACGACCGTCACACAGGGTTTGTCGTCGTATACTGGCCATCGTGAAGCCAACAACGCTCGGGATAATGCTGCTCTTCGTTGCGACTTGCTCTGCAACAACATCGCAGTCGAGCCCTCGTTCAACTGAGTCCTTAGAGCCTGTCTAAAAACTCATGGACTCATGGACGATGAAGGGGACGGGCTTCAGCCCGTCCGTTGTAGGATCAAAAATCTATCCGGCTTTAGCCGCCGAGGGAGTGCAAAATGGCTGAAATCGATTCCCTCAGGGGCTAAAGCCCTGTTCTACTTCGGCCTTTAATGTACGGGCTAAAAGCCCGTACCCTTCGACCAAGGCTGAGTTTTTAGACAGATTCTTAGACTGTGACGA